>Ga0114956_1004264_pt1 | contig 10910 bp, 7 predicted proteins | sample MaitaG_FD_87304 | JGI IMG/M metagenome (GOLD analysis project Ga0114956, IMG submission 87304) | Marine algal microbial communities from Maine, USA - Maine_Asex2 metaG | ecosystem: Host-associated > Algae > Red algae > Unclassified | place: Maine, USA | collected 2015-01-05 | reverse complement strand
GAGGCAACGTAGGACCGCCTTCAAGCGGTCCCGTCTCGCCAGTCTTCCAGACTGGCGAACTGCACACGCGTTTCGGCAGCCTAGAAGGCTGCCGGGACGGTACGGCCAAGGATGGCCGTACTACTTCTTTCGAACTGGCTGTCCAAAGGGCTGGGAAGATCCAAATGCCCGCATGGACTTTGTCTCGGGATTGGAACGCCTGCGGGTCTTCACCACTATTGAAGAACATGAGAAGGTGAAGGGGAGGCTGCTCCAAGTGCATGAGACGTGGGGGCTAAGGGGCCGCTGAAAATTTCACTCTGTTTGTCCGGCTCAACATGGTTTAGGCTCGGGCCATGAAATCTTTGTTTGTGGCCTGCGTTTGTTTCTGCGTTTTGCCCCTCTGCGCCGAAACGGTGACGCCGCCCCAGCTATCGTTCGACCTCTCGAATCCGCATCAAGGCTTCGTCTTCTGGGGTAGTTCGTTTCAGGCGGGTGGGACGGTGGGCAACCATTACGACAGTTCAATTTTCCACGTCTACATTCCTTGGCGAGAGGTGGAGCCGGCGGATCAGCAATTTGATTGGGCGGGGCTTGAGGCGCGGCGCTTGCAACCGATTTTGGACGCCTATCCCAACGCGACTTTTCTGCTTCGCCTGGTGGCCGACTACCCGAACGGTCCGGGTTCGGAGATCAACCGTTTTTATGCCGGCGGTGATCCCAACCGCGACTACCCGTTGTGGTTGGAGCAAGCGCCGGTGTCGGTTCCGATCGTCGATTATGCGAGTTGTAACGGTGACGGACCAGGACGGAATCCGGACTATAATCATCCGGCGATGATCGCGCAGATGGAGGAGCTTATTGTAGCGTATGGCGAATACTTCGACGGCGACGAACGAGTGACTACGATCCAAGCTGGTCTGCTTGGCATGTGGGGCGAATGGCATCAGTTCGGTTGTCCCGACTTGCAGCCCTTGGCGGCGGCACGGATGGCGGTGCGCGATGCCTACAAGGCCGCGTTCACCAAGACGCCGGTGCAAGTGCGTTTGATGCGCGACACCGACACGGGCGGCGCCGAGTTCGGGGTGTACGAGGACTATTTTCCCAGTTTCACTGCGCCGTGTTCGTGGGGGTTCCCGTTGTGTGGTGAGTATGGCGACACGATTCTGGCCTACGCATTGGATGCCTTGCCGGAAGCGCAGGACAACTGGCAGCGCGGCGCGATCTCGGGCGAGAGTCCGCTTCCGGAACAACAGCAGACGTGGCTCAACGACACGGCGAACGTGGTGCTGGCCTTGGAGACCTATCACTTTTCCTTTCTGGGTCCGGCGGGTCCGCATGAAGACCCGGGGCATGATGTGCCACTGGCTAAAATTAAGCGGGCCTTGGGTTACCAATATCACATTGCCTCGTGCATCTGGCCAGACTCGGTGAACCAAGATGGTGCGTTCGAGGTGGAAGTCGAACTCGCCAACACCGGCAGCGCGCCCGCCTACCATGACTATCTGATCGAAGTGGCCTTGTGCGACGCGGCCGGCGTACCGGTGGCGATCGGCCGGGATCCAGTTTCGCTGCGTGATCTGCTGCCCGGCGCAACGCGTCAGTCGACGATTGAAGTCTCGGCGCTCGGCTTGCCAATCGGAACGTATTCCCTGCGCGTGGCGGTCATTCATTCGCGAACGGACGCGCCCGGCATTCGCTTGCAGACAGCGGGCGTGGATGCCAATTTGCGCTATCCGATGGGCGACGTGGATATTGCCGAACCCTCAGGTATTCGGCTCACCTTGAACCACACCCCAGACTCGCCCTTGTTTTTGTTGCAGTGGGAGAGTTTGCCGACGACCAGCTACATCTTAGAAGGGACTCCCGAGATTGAGGGCAGTCCGTGGGTGTTGTTGCATCAGGGTGTCGCCGGCGGCGAATTTGAGACGGTTGATGTGCCGACCAACACCGTGCCGTACCCTCATTATTTCTTCCGCGTTCGCCGCGAGTGATGGCGACCAAGGTACCTTGTTCTCGCCAGTCTTCAGGACCCACCATATGAAATCGATCACCCACTTCTTCATCGTCCTCTGGGTTGCCGCGTTCGTTCAACCGTGGAGTTTACTGTGGGCGGAAGATTCGCCAACTCATTCGGATCCGCGACCGCACATTTTGTGGATCACCATTGAAGACTGGTCCGCCGACTTGTCATGTTACGGAACCAAGGGCATACACACGCCGCATGTCGATAAACTCGCGGCGGAAGGGGTCCGCTACGAACGCGCGTTCACCACCTCGCCGGTTTGTTCGACCTCGCGTTCGGCGATGATGACCGGCTTCCATCAAAACTACATCCGCGCCAACCAGCACCGCGAACACAACAAGCAGCCGCTGCCGCATGGCATTCGGCCGATCCCGCATCTGCTCGCGGATGCCGGCTATTACACGGCGATCATGAGTTGGAAGACCGACTGCAATTTCACCCCGAACACGCGTTCGGAATTGTTTGCTGGCAGCGACTGGAAAGACCGCAAGGAAGGCCAGCCCTTCTTCGCCCGCATCACCTTTGGCGGCACCCACCGCACTTGGAAGCGCGACCCCGAACGCCCGATCGACACCAAAACTGTCGAACTCCCGCCGTACTATCCCGACAACGAATTTTGCCGCCGCGACTGGGCCAACGGCCTCGAACAAATGCAGTTGGTTGACCGCGAAGTTGGCGCGATTCTCAAGCGGCTCGACGACGAGGGACTCGCCGACAACACGCTGGTCTTTTTCATCGGCGACCACGGTCGTTGCCACATCCGCGGCAAACAATTCCTCTACGATGGTGGCATCCGGATTCCGATGATCATGCGCTGGCCGGGCAAGGTAAAGCCGGGCCAGGTGAACGACGACCTGGTGATGTCGCTCGATATTTGCGCGACCGTGGTCGAGGTGGCGGGGGCGCGTTCGGCGGTGCCGCTGCATGGGCAAAGTTTGCTCGGCGACGGGACAACGGAACGGGAATATGTGTTCGCGGCGCGTGACAAAATGGACGAAACCCACGACGCGATTCGGGCGGTTCGCTCCAAGGATTTCAAGCTAATCCACAACCTCATGCCCGAACGCCCGTACTGCCAGTTCAACCGCTACAAAGAAGGGTCGTACCCGATGTTGGCTGAGATGAATGTGCTGCACATGCAAGGCAAACTCACGCCGGCCCAGGCCGCGTTCATGGCGCCGCGCAAGCCGAAGTTCGAACTGTACGATCTGGAAAAAGACCCGCACGAAGTGAACAACCTTGCCGACGATCCGGCGTACCAGGAGGTCAAAGCCCAGTTGTTGGCGACGCTAAAAACCTGGCGCAAAAAAGTGATCGACGACCAAGGTGTGAGCAAAGAGTTTCGCGCCAAAGACGTGTTTCCTCGGACCAAGCCCGAAGGCACGGTTGATGATTGGGTGGACGCCAACAAGGAGACCTCGGACTTTAACACCTCCGGTTGGCCAGCCTGGTACCCGACCCGTTCGCTGGAGGAGTGGCAAGCCGCCCGCGCCGCGTGGGACCCGTACGTGATGCGCGGTCCGTCTGACAAGGTGGAGCGGCCTCGGCTGGTTCATTCCAAACGGAAAAATCCAAAGCCGAAAAAGTAACCCTATGTGCTCCGTGATTCACTCCGGCTGACCATGACCGAACGAAAGTCTTGGGAATCACGGCGTGTACTCTTCGCTCCCACGTATTGCAAATCGTGCTATATACCGGCTGTCTTGCGACCGCTTTTGATCGGATAGCGTTTGTCCTTTCTGATTCGCAGATTCTCGCATATATCCTCCCCCATGAACGATGAGGTGCAGCCCGTTCCGCAGCCGGAACCTGTCGCAGTTGAGGCAGTCAATCCAACACAGGGTATAGAGCCAGCCGAGGCAAATGAGCTAAGCGCGCCGCCAGCGACCGCGCCGCCGGCAGCGCCGAAACTCAGCATGCACGAACGGCGTGAGAAGGCGGTCACCGACGCGCTTCGAACCGCTATCCGCGATTTATTCCAGCAGCATTATTCCGCCAACGAAGAGAAACTGGACCCGCTTGATTTTCAGTTCCGGCTGCACATGGAACCCAAAGATAAATGGGCGCTTTCCTTCGATCCGCCGCTGGCCACGCAGGTGCTGCGCCAGTTGGAAGATCAAGAAGCCGACTTCGAAGCCTATGTCGAAGGGCGGGTGTTTTGTTTTCATCACGACTCCGCGAACTGCGAATGCAGTGCGCCGCCGACGCCTATTTCGGTGTTCGAAAAATACGACAGCATGGGTCAGCCGCAGTGGTGTGATTTCGCGCAGAAGTTGCTCGATGCGAAGCAGGAGGATGTGCACCTGCTGTTCGGCAAGAAGCCGGCGGTGCTGAACTTGCTGCAGTTCGGTAAGGAGTTGAAAGAGGGCCAACTGAGCTCGTTCGGCAAGGCGTCCAAGACCTACTCGGTTCTTGGTCAGGTGGCGATTGGCTATTTTAATCTGCCCAAACATCTCGGTGATCCGACCGCCAAAGATCGTAGTTTCGCGATCACCTTTCAGGTAGTCGAAACGCGCGGGCGCGGGGGGAAGTTCGACCTGCGCCTGAACACCATTGTACACGGCGGCCTCGTGCCGACACCGGTCGAGCTGTTTGCCGGCGACTGGCAACCCGGGCTGCGCCGGGCGCGTTTGCAGGCGATGGAACAACTGGCGCAAGTCCAAGGCATGGCGGCGCATGCGCGCGAGGACAAAGACCCGAAACGCTTTCAGCAGCACATGGCCAAAATCGGCGGGGTGCTACGCAAATTTTCGCGTTCGTTGAGCCGCGGCGACCGTCAGCGAAAACGGCGCACCAAACACGCGGAAGTGCGGCGTCGCGAATCGAGTCGGCCCACCGCCAAGGCCTACGAGGATGCCCACGGGGTCAGCGAGGAGCATCTGTTTTTTGAAGAGCGTAATGACGCCTACGTCGCCTACCATCCACACGGGCGCGCGCATGTGTTCGGCAAAGACGGCAAGCACGTGACCAGTTTTTCGATCAAGCCGGACGCGCTGGAGAAGCGACTGCGTTCGAAGCGCTGGAAGCGGGTCGGGTCGGAGGGCCTGGCCGCGTTCCAGGCGAGTTTGAATTCCTTGGAGGAATCGGAGTAGCCGCGCGCATGCCGACGGCGTTCCTTGTTTTTGCGCGCAGGTATTTCCAGAGGACCGAGTTCGGAGCGGTAGAGTCTGCGGGGTTTGCAGGAGGGGCAATGGAACAAGGCGATTCCGTTCACTGGGTCGGTGCCATGCTCCCGGAATAACGTCAGCGCCTCTTCTTCGGAAAAGGTTCCGCTGAAGCCACAGGCGGGGTCAGAGCAAACCACTTCCATTTTCTCGCTGTGCGGTTGAGGTGGCGACGGCGGCCGCAACATCAGGTAATTGGGAATGGACTTCAGGATCACGCCAACCGCCAGCCCGATTTTCAAACGGGGGCTCATGGGTAGAGGTCGGTGCGTTGTCTGGGATCCCAGAACTCAAGGTACTCGCCGGTTTTGTCACGCTTGGGATTGATCTCGTTATCCGGATCGTAGAAAATTTTTGAGTGCCCGTCGGCAAAGGTACTACGCCTGCGCCGCCATGACGATGGTTTGCGACGCCTTCCTGGGCGCGGTTGATGAGAGGCCACCAACGTCTCAAGCCCCAGATGGTGCTCCATTTCTTTTCTGAATCGGTATATTCAATGCACATCGAGGGCCGTACGATGGCGGCGAACAGAAACTCTTTCTCACTGCGGATTCTGCCGCCCATCTGACCATCGCGGTTGTGCATCTAACTGAGGCAAAAGCAGTTTTGACCGACCCCTATATCGTGCGCGTTGAACTCGGAATTTGGATAATCGGGACAGTGATAAACCCCCTCTGAGACCGATCCGGGAAACGGGGACACATGAACCTATCGAAAACGCACATTTGGCGCGGGTGTCAATCTTCAATACCATACGCTTGGCCGACGATCTCGCCGTCCGCTTCGCTGAGGCCGACCCGCATCGGGCGGCAGCAAACCTCGCAGTCGTAGTCGATATCGCAAGGGACTTCAGCAAACGCGGGGCAAGGGACCTCGAACGACTGATGGCACGAGGGGCAGACCACCGCGACGCCGCGGATTCCCGGGCGATCGTTTCCATCTTCGTCTCCGCCGACGCGTTCGCTTGCCGCGCGCCAATCGATGTCGAGTTTGACCAAGGGATCGTCTTCTTGCTCGGCCAGCAGTTCGGCGACGGTCTGGTCCTGATTAGGGAGAATCAACTCGCCGCGGACTTCGGCGAGCGGCTCGATGACAAAGCGGCGTTGGGTCCAGCGCGGATGCGGCACGATTAGGGTGCCGTCCACTTGTTCCTCGTCGGTGCCGCGCGAACCAATGCAGCGGCCACCGGCGTAGAGGATGTCGATGTCGATCGGCCGCGGGGCGTTTTTGTCCTCGCCCCGAACGCGGCCGAGTTCGGACTCGATCTCGTTCAGCCAAGGCAGCCAGTCCTCGGCCGACTCCTCGCTGTCGATGATCAGGACCGCGTTGATGAACTTCATCTCGGCATATTTTTCCTGCACCCCGACCGGTTCGGTTTCGTACAGGGAGGAGGCGGCGAGCAGGGTGGCGTCGCTGGCCGCGAGCACGCGTTCGCGGGCGGCGCGCAGGTGGGCCACCCGGTCGCCGAGGTTCGATCCTAAACTAAGTCCAAATTCCATATCTTGTAGACGCTCGTATTGTCGCTTTTGGTGTCCCTTGATTCATCTCTGTCAAAACGTGGCGAGGCAATGGTTTTCTCGTCGTGGTCCAGCACTTGCCAATCGGGGCCAGCGGATTAAAGGAAGGGCATGAGTCCGAACAGAAAGAAATCCGCCACCCGCCTGACCGAAGACGAAAAACTGCTTGCCCCGCCAGGTCCGAACGAGTTCAATGATTCGCCGGAATCCTGGCGCGTGTTCCGGGTGATGAGCGAATTTGTGCAGGGCTTCGACGAACTGGCAAACATTGGTCCGGCGATTACGATTTTCGGTTCGGCCCGCACAAAAAAAAGCGACCCCGACTACAAGGCGGCGGTAAAGACCGGAAAGCTACTCTCAAACGCCGGCTTCAGCGTCATCACTGGCGGCGGACCCGGCATCATGGAGGCGGGCAACAAGGGCGCGCAGCAGGGCAAATCCGAGTCTATCGGGCTCGACATCGAACTTCCGTTCGAAACCCACATCAATCCCTACTGCGACATCAGCCTCGAGTTCCGCTACTTTTTCAGCCGCAAAACCATGCTGGTGAAATACGCGCGCGGCTACGTGATCTTCCCGGGCGGCTTCGGCACACTCGATGAACTGTTCGAAAGTCTGACCCTGATCCAGTGCGGCAAAATCCACAATTTTCCGGTCGTCCTCTATAACAAGGCCTACTGGAAAGGACTCATCAGTTGGATCAAAAGTACCATGCACAAAGGCGGAAAAATTTCCGATTGCGACCTCGAACGTCTGATGCTCACCGACGACCCGGCGGAGATCGTCGAACACATGCTCAACGAAGTCGGTCCGAGTTGTCATCCGCATTGAGGGCCTGCGGCCTTTGGAGTGATCAGTCACAGTCATCCGTCATCCGTCATCCGTTCTCAGTGATCAGTGCGGTGGCGGCCTGCGGCCGGGAGGCCTTCGGCCTGAAGATGAAGGTGGACGATGGCAGGTGGCGGGTTGGGCCTGCTCCCTTTGGAGTTCTCAGTTGTCAGTTATCAGTGAGTAACGGACTGCGGCCTGAAGATGTAGCGTCGCTCGCGCATGCCTTCCTCCGAGAAGGCAGGACTCCCGGCTTGGAAGCCAGCGGTCCAGACACCGGCTTGGAAGCCAGTGCTACCTGAGGCGGCCGCTTTTCAAGTCTTTCGGGTTTGCCACACGCTCCGGCCGAACTGCGAAGAACGCATTCGACAGCTGAAGCGGCCATCTTCCACCTGCCATCTTCGATCGTCCGCCCGCAGGTCGCGCCACCTTTGACGCTCCCGCTGGTATCGGGTACACTCTGCGAATGCCACGGCCCCTCATTTTCTGTTCCCTGCTCGCGGGACTTTTTCTCTCGCCCCACTCTCCGCTGTCGTCCGAGTGCTTCGCCCAGCCGGCATTTTCCGCCGGCGTGATTGCCGGCATTGTCGAACCCGATAATCTGGTGATCGTGGAAGATTCCGGACTCGCGGCCAGCCGACGCAACCCGGAGGTGTACTGGACGCACAACGATCGCATGGGCTTGGCCACTGGCACTACGCCGGAGATCTATGCGATCGACGACACCGGCCGCCTGCTCGGCACTTACACACTGCCGCAACCACCGGCCGTCTTGCACGACTTTGAGGACATCGCGCTCGGACCCGGTCCGGTGGCGGGAGTGAGCTATTTGTATGTGGGCGACGTCGGCGACACCATCAGTTCCCATCCGGATCCGGCCGACAACATCATCTACCGCATTCCCGAACCCGCAGTAACCGCCAGCCAGATCCCGGCGGGTTCGCCGTTGACCAAAAATCTGAAAGGCGTCGAGGCGATCACTTTGCATTTCCCCGACGCGCGCAACCACAACTGCGAAACCATGATGGTCGATCCCGTAAGCGGCGATCTCTTTGTCATCACCAAGGGCAACTATTCTTCACCGGGTCAGACAACCATCACCGACTCGCGGGTGTTCCGAACCCCGGCCACCGACCTGATCGCCGGAGCGACCAATGCCCTGCGACTCGTCGGCGATATCAGCGCGCTCCCGCAAGCCATCACCGGCGATCGAACGACGGGCGGCGACATTTCCGCTGACGGTTCAGAGATTCTGGTGCGCACCTACCGCCACGTCTTTCTGTGGGAACGCGATGTTGCCGGTGGTCAGAGTGTCGGCGACGCGTTGGTGAACGGCACGCCGATCCGCGTGCCGCTGACCATCGGTCCGTCCGCGCCGGATGCGGGCACGGCGGTGCCGCCGACGGTGACGGCGGCTGGTGCGGGGGCGCAGGGCGAGTCGATCGCGTTCGACGCGGTCGGGCTAAACTATGTTTCGCACAGCGAGAACAACGGCTCGGCGCGTCCACTCTATCGGTACGACCGAACGACCCCAGGGCCGGCGGTGCCGCAGTTGTTGGTTCCGCCGGGAGCGGTCTGGTCGTACCTCCATGACGGCACGGATCCCGGTACCAGTCCGGGGGCAGACTGGCGCGACGCGGGGGCGGGCGTCGGCTGGGCCAGTGGCCCGGCCCAAATTGGTTATGGCGATGGCGACCAGGCGACCAACATTTTGCCCGGCGGTGATCCAGCCAACAAGCCGCTCGGCGCGTTTTTCCGCCACGAGTTCAGTGTCGCTAACCCGGCCGCGTTCGGCTGGCTGGTCGGCCGGCTGATCTATGACGACGGAGCGGCGGTCTATGTGAACGGCATCGAAGCCGCCCGTTTTCGGCTCGCCCCCGGTGCGGCTTGGAATGATCCGGCGAGTTCGCAACAGCCGAACGAACTGGAGGACGCCTGGGTGGCGTTCGCCTTTCCCGTTGGCGTGCTGCGTGCGGGGGGCAACGTGATCGCGGTCGAGGTGCATCAGATTTTGCCAAGCAGTTCCGACCTCAGTTTCGACTTTCAACTGCTGGCGGGGCCGCCCGTGGGTTCGGCGGTGATCACCCGGATCATTCGGCCGACACCGACCAATCAGGTTCGGTTATTCTATCAGGCCCCGAACGGGTTCCGGCCCACGATGGTCGAGCGTTCGCCCAGCCTCACGCCGCCAGCCTGGCAAGGCACAACTGCCTTTTCAACCGGTTCGGAACTCGGCTTTCCGTACATCGAAACCCAATCGCCGCCGCTTGCGCAACGCCAATTTTACCGACTGCTGTTCGAACTGTAAGCCTTCGTCCTTCGATCTTCCGGCCGTTGGCGGGCATGCTTCTAATCGTTTTATTTCGCAGGAGTAATCTTGGTATACTGAAGGTAGTTGTTCGCATCCACGACGCCGAAACAGAAGGCGGTAATTCCTTTTGGTAGGGTGGCGGTGATGCTCCGTCCGTCTTCGCTGATTTCCGCAGGAGCGCTCATCCCAGGAAGTGCCACGCTTGCGGGGATCTCTTTGTAGACTTTAGAGTGCTTCTTTTGCTCACCCGTTTGTTGGTAGATCACAAAGGCTTTCTTTACGGAGGGTTCTGAGGCCTTCACGCTGAGTGTCGCAAGACGTGAGTCCGCTTCGTAGGATGACTTTCCTAGTACGGCGACGGGTTCGGTTTTGTCGCTGAAGTTCGGATTGAGGTAGGGAAGTTCGGCATTGTTGGCGACCAAGTCTGCTTCGAGAAGCTCTGCGAGACGTTTGACGGTGGGCGCAAATTTTTCGTTTTTCGCCAAGTCGTTGGCTTCTTCAATGTCCTTGCGCTTGCCGACTTTGTAGAGGCGGTAGAGTTCGTAGTCGTCTGTGGCAAAGCGCTTGTAGAGCTTGTAGTCCCCGGAGCGAATGGCCGCTTTCATCTTGTCGGCATCGCCGTGTGGGTAGTGCCAGAAGAGGTGGCTGCGCTCGGTCCCGTTGGCGTCGGTGATTTTATCACTCTTGCCGTGGAGGACGGGCGAGATATCTAGGCCGCTGAGTTTACTGAAGTCATCCGCTTCGATTGTTGAATCCGTGACGGCGAGGATCGTTGGGAAAAAATCTAACTGATTCACCAGTCCTTTATGGGTGCTGCCAGCAGCAATGCTCGGCCCTGTGACAATGAGGGGGACGCGGATGCCGCCTTCTTCGGCGTTCGTTTTACCATACTTCAACGGAGCATTGTCGGAGATGATTTCTTTGCCTTTGATCTCGGCGCCGCCGTTATCGGAACTGAAGAAGAGGTAGGTCGTTTCGCTCAGTTTTTGCCCAGGGTTGCGTGGGTCCTCGGTTGTTTCGAGGTAGCTGACAATCCGGCCCAAGCTCCAGTCAACCGTGGTCACCATGGCAGCGAAGTAGGGGTT
>Ga0114956_1004262_pt1 | contig 10913 bp, 8 predicted proteins | sample MaitaG_FD_87304 | JGI IMG/M metagenome (GOLD analysis project Ga0114956, IMG submission 87304) | Marine algal microbial communities from Maine, USA - Maine_Asex2 metaG | ecosystem: Host-associated > Algae > Red algae > Unclassified | place: Maine, USA | collected 2015-01-05 | reverse complement strand
TTTGGAAGCAATGGGTGTTTATATTCTTTTGGCAAAGCTTTGCAATTCCATAAAGAGTCTTCATATTTTTCTAAATGATCCTTAGGAGTTACTATCTCGGATTCTACATCGCCTAACGAAATGAGGTTCATATAATCTAAATGTTCGACTAAATGTTGTGCAGACATTAGTCCCCATTTTGGTTTTATATCTGCTGTTAGTGCATTTAGATTTTTTTCTATTTCTTCAGCCGTCATTCTTACGAAAGGAGATTTTTTCTTCACTAAGGTTAACACTGTTGCGAAAGCAGAAAGTTCTCCTTCTTGATCAAACACCTCAACATACCATTTTACAACTCCGGAAGGATGCTCCTTTCCTCGGCTGTCTCTATCTACTTTTTCCTTACACGTTAATCTTACTTGAATGGTGTCATTGTGATACAAAGGCTTGATAAATCGACATTCATCTAGTCCATAGTTAGCACCAACTGGACCTTTTGCTGGACTTACAAATAATCCTGCCGCTGCCGCTAAAATAAAATATCCGTGGGCTGCTCTTTTTTCAAAAATGCTGCCTTCTAAAGAAGTAATGTCGGTATGCGCGTAAAATACGTCCCAACTTAAGTTGGCAAAATTTTGAATATCGGAGTCTGTCAACGTTCTTTTGTGCGTAAGGATCGACATCCCTGTTTCGATGTCCTCAAAGTGATATCTAAAGGGATGCTTGTCTGTATCAACGTAATCAGATCCCGCTTGATAAATTCCGGTAATTTTGGTAAGCATGTTTGGGCTCCCTTGTATTGCTGTTCTTTGGAGGTAATGTTTAATGCCTCGCATTCCTCCCATCTCTTCTCCTCCTCCAGCTCGTCCTGGTCCTCCATGTACTAAAGAAGGTAACGGGGATCCATGACCTGTACTGAATTTAGCCATCTCTCTATTGATCACTAAGATTCTTCCATGGTGACTTGCAGATTCAATTGTAAAGTCTCGAGCAAAATCTTGATCATGAGTAGCCACTGAGCATACCAATGATCCTTTACCCATGTTGGCCAATTGCACTGCTTCGTTTAAATCTTTGTAAGGCATTATCGTACTGACTGGTCCGAATGCTTCAACTTCATGAACATCAGTATTCTTAAAAGGATCTTTTTCCAAAAGAAGTACAGGACTCATAAATGCCCCTTTGTTAAAGTCAGCATCTATTAATTCGATTTCTTCTAGATTGCCAAACACAATTTCTGCTGATTTGTTTAATCGAGCTACTTGGTTCCTAACCTCAGTCAATTGATCTTTACTTGCTAAGGCTCCCATTCTTACTGACCTATCACTAGGGTTTCCAATCTTTACTTTAGAAAGCGCTTTTCCTAAAGCGATCTGTACATCTTCCACAAGATTTTTGGGTACTATCACTCTACGAATCGCAGTACATTTTTGACCACATTTGGTCGTCATTTCTTTCCGCACTTCTTTGATAAATAAATCAAATTCAGGAGTACCTGGGACGGCATCTATTCCAAGAATTGACGCATTCAAACTATCAGCTTCCATATTAAAAGGAACCGATTCATTAATTATTCGAGGATTGGATTTTAATAATCTACCTGTTTGTGCCGATCCAGTAAAGGTTACGACGTCTTGTGCATCCACAGTTTCTAATATTGATCTTGCTGAACCACAAATGAGTTGTAATGACCCTTCAGGTAAAATTCCGGAATCAATGATGTCACGAACTACAGCTTCAGTTAAGAAAGAGGTGGAAGTTGCGGGTTTAACTACAGCAGCTACACCTGCCATCCAGTTTACTGCACATTTTTCTAGCATTCCCCAAATGGGAAAGTTGAATGCATTAATATGAATAGCTACTCCTCTTTTAGGGACCATAATATGATGTCCCATAAATTTTTGACCTCGTGAAAGATCTATGGGATCTCCATCAACATGATAGGTTTGATTTGGAAAGTTTTTTCTTAAGGAAGCATTGGCAAAAAGATTTCCAAAGCCACCTTCTATGTCTATCCAACTATCGGCTCTTGTTGCTCCAGTTTGATAACTAACCTCATAATACTTCTCTTTTATTTTAGTTAGATGCAAGGCTAGTTTTTTTAGCATCATCCCTCTTTGCTGAAACGTTAGTTTACGAAGTGCAGTACTTCCGATATTTCTACCATAGGTTAATACTTCGCCTAGATCGATACCATCAGTGCTTGCTACAGCAATTTCTTCACCAGTATAAGCATTGAAAAGTGATGTTCCTTTTCCATCGATTTCGACCCATCTTCCTGAAATATAATTTCCTAGTTTTCTCATAATTTATACATGCGCTTAAGAGGTGTAAAAAAATTTTATAATGTTAGTCAAATGAATTATTTCCGAGTAGCAAGAATGTAATCATTTAAAATATTTCTCAGATTTTTTTCTGAAACTTTAGAAACATCTAAACCTAGCTGATTAAAGATTCTAGTGCCCAATTCTTTCAAAAAAGTTTTATTCTCAATGGTAGGATATAAACTGGTGCGATTTAATGTTTGTTTTAATAATATCATATCCTGATCACTAAAAGCGGTTACTCCAGGAAATAGAAGTTCTTGATTTTGATTGTTAAGTTTCAAAATTCCCTCCAATTTCAAATGGTTAGAGTTCTTTAAACTAATCACTGTTGTTCTAGCCATAAGATCACCAATTCTTTGATGCTTTTCTGAAGCCAATACATTAATTATAGCCAAAGTACCTAGCGTAAAAGTGATGTCAATCATTCTAAAGATCCATCGAATAAATAAATCTTGAGCACTAGGTGTTTTTCCATGTAATGTTACGACTCGAATTTTTAGAATCATTTTTCCAATAGATTGACCTCTGTTAAGGCTTTCCATAATGAAATGATACAACATAAGTACAGTGAGCACTAATACCATCCAAAGGGGTGTATATGGCGTTAGTATGAGCGAAAAGATCATGGAATAGAAGTAAAGAACAATTATATCAATGCCAAAAGCGACGATGCGTTGCATCAGGCTTGCCAAGGTGTAATTGAAAATAATATTATGCGCAGTTGCAATTTCTATCTCCTTCATCGCTATAAAGAATATTTCTTTTTGTTACTTTATTTCTCTAAGATATATGACTGAAAAAGAGTTTATAGAAGAAAATAGTGAAAAGTGGAAAGAGCTGGAAAATTTCTTGAATCATTCTGGTCAAGATCCTGAACGAATTCATGAGCTTTTTGTCAAAGTTTCTTCTGATTTATCCTACGCTAGAACCTTTTATGGTAATAGATCAGTTCGTCTATATCTTAATAATCTTACTCAAAGTGTTTTTGATAAATTAACGAAGAAAAAGGTAAAATTTAGTCTTAAACCACTAAGCGATTTTTTTGCTCATGTGTTGCCTATCGAGATTTATAAGGCAAGAAGATCTTTATTGATCTCTTTTTTGATTTTTTCAAGTGCTGTTTTAATAGGTGCGTTTTCTAGTTCGAAAAACCCTGATTTTTTAGCATTGGTTGTAGGGGATGCTTATGTAGAAATGACAGAAGCAAACATCAATGATGGTGATCCAATGGCAGTGTATAAGGATTCTTCTCAAGAGGATATGTTTTTTCGCATAACGATTAATAATATCAGAGTGTCCTTTTTAGCTTTTGTCCTTGGCTTTTTCTTTGGCATAGGCACCATCTTTGTTTTGGTTAGTAACGGTATAATGTTAGGTGCGTTTCAGTATTTCTTTTATTCCAAGGGATTATTTCTCACCTCATTCTTGACTATTTGGATTCATGGCACTATTGAAATTTCTGCCATAATAATTGCGGGAGCTGCAGGTCTTTTATTGGGAAAAGGTGTAGCCTTACCAAGGACATTTAAAAGAAGCACCTCTATGCAATTGTCTGCAATCAGTGCGATGCGAATCATCTTAGGAGCCATTCCACTTTTTGTGATTGCTGGTACATTCGAATCATTTGTGACGAGGTTAACTGAAATGCCAACTTTTATGAAGGTGTTAATTATAGGCGGCTCACTTTTCTTTGTACTATTTATGTGGGTGTTTTATCCATATTACTATGTCAACTCTAGAAATATAGATATTGAAGATCATAAAATAATACCAGTCCCTGATGAAGAAAAAAAGTATGAAAGGATTGAATTCAGATCTATTCAAGAAAACTTTGTTCTAACCATTCAAGATTTAAAACAATTTGGTTCGTCAATTTTCAACTCAACGATCTTTCCTGCTTTTTTGATTTTTGCAGTTTCTATTTGGTACTATCTCCATTCGCAAAACATTGGTGAGCTGGTAAATAATTATTTAATTAAGGTAGAGACAAGTTATTGGTTGTGGTTGTTGGTGCTAGCAAGTGTCAATATTATTGTGGTGAGATCATTGTTTCATTATAAAGAATCCGGTCGAAATTGGATTGGATTTTTACAGAAATATTTTTTTAGAATTCTACCTATTACGTTGATTCTTCTATTGCCAATTTTTTGGATAGGGATATTTGCTATTTTCCTTTTTCTTTTAATGCCTCTTCAATTTTTTTGGATTTGGGCATTTGAAATAGTCTCTGTTAATAAAAGAACATACTTTGAAAAGGTATCTCATGCGTTCAATTTTTCCTACAAAAGATATTTTTCGTTCGTTCTTGAAAATATTTTGAGCTTGGTTTTCTTTGGTTTAGTTTATCTCATCTTTTGGTCCTTGGGGCTTTTCTTTTTAGAGAAAATGGTAGAATGGCATAAGATATTGCCGTACAAACAACTTAACGCACTCTTTTATAATTTCCTAAATTTTTTCCTAGCAGGAGTACTGACTATTCCTTTTAGTCAATATTTTATCTGTAATACCTACCAATCGTTATTGTGTAGATATCAAGGCTTAGACTTGATTAAAAGGTTTGAAGAATTTGGTAAACATTCAACCGTATTAGAAGTATGAAAAAGTATATGCTTCTTTTAATCCTTTTGATTTTAGCTTCTATTACGTTTGTAAAGGCTCAGCAAAATGAAATAACAGAACCTGAGCTAGATGAGATTTTAGAAGAGCTTGATTTTTCGAAAACGAAAACAACTTTGGTTAAAAGAGCGAAGCCTAAACCCAAGTCACAGATTAATCCGAAAATAAATCCACCAAAATTTAATTTTGGTGGATTTGGTGTGTGGAAATTGCTGGCATATTTGTTTGCTGGGATATTGACTATTGTAGTGGTGTATTTGATCTTTTCGAATTTAAGAATGGACAATACACTTCGTAAAAAAGAAGAGGCTAAAGTTGAGGACGAAGAAGAACACATCGAAAATATTGATGTAGTTTCTAAATTTCAAGAGGCACTAGAAATGAGGAACTTCAGATTAGCCTTACGCTACAAATTTTTAGAAGTGTTGCGACAGTTGAGTGTTGAAAATAAAATACATTGGAAAGCAGAAAAGACAAATAGAGATTATTCGACAGAATTAAAGGGCACTAAAGAACATATAGCATTTAAAAAATTATCGAATATATTCTCATGGGTGTGGTATGGAAATACGCCAATTGATGAAAGTCAATTTAATGCCTTGTTACCTGAATTCAATTCTTTTTTCAAATCAGCTGAATGAAGAAATACTCTGCCATATTAATTGCTTCAGTACTAGTCCTAATTATTTTAGGAACGGTGTTCTCATTCTATCGCTTAGAAGAAGTTCCAGATGTTGATTGGAATGCTCCAGATAATTTTGAGTCAAAAGAGCCCAATGGATCTTTTGTATTTCATGAATTAGTCAAGGAGTATTTCGAGGATCAGAAATTATATTATAACACCAAGGATACTGTATTCTCAAACATTGATACTTCAGGAGCGCTTTACATGAGGATCGGTGGAAGTTTTTCTTACTACAATGAAAAAGTACTTGATTTAGTCCAATTTATTGAAAAAGGAAATACTGCCTTTCTCATAGGAAATGTAGGCATCAGCTCAGATTCTTTTGATTATTTACCCAAATCAAGATATGGAACTTATGATAGGGACTCGATTCTAAATTTTCGATTTAATGATGATTCAGAAATAGAATTTCAATATTCGCATTATTCAAAAAACTTTACGAATAAGGCATTACTAGAATATAGGAAACTTAATAGATTAGGAGATGAAAGAACAGAGGTGTTAGGGTTTTGTAACGACGCACAAATTTTTAGCCGAACCAAAGTGGGTAATGGTGAATTATACATGTTTTCGGTTCCTCAATATTTTTCAAACTTAGCAGCTACACAAGAAGGTTACAAAGAATTTGTCAATTACATTTTTGATCATATTGAATGCAATACCATCATTTTGGATCATCCTTCTTTTGATCGATTTTCTAAAGAAATGAGTGAAATCGAAAGTCCATTAGAATATGTATTGTCAGATAAGTATTTGTCCAAAGCGTACTATTTTTTACTTCTATCCTGTTTCTTATACCTGTTGTTTCAAACTAAACGAAGGCAAAAAGCTATACCTGTTTTAAGTAGAAACAGAAATACATCAGTAGAATACATAGAAACATTGAGTAAGCTTTTCGCAAGTCAAAATGAACCAACTTTATTGATTCCGCATATTCGGAATTATTTCTACCATACAGTAAAAAGTAAATATTATTTGGAAGAAAGAGATCCAGAATTTTTGGATAACCTTGCCAAAAAATCAAAAGTTGATAAAGATGAGTTAGCTGTACTTCTTAAGATGTTAAGTCGCGATGGGAGTAGCTACAATTTTCCAGATGATCAATTAGTAAACCTTCATTATAGGGTTGAGAATTTTTATAAAAAAGCAAAATAATGACAGAAGAAATTAAAAATAACGATGAGCTAAACGAAGGGATGCACGAAGTCCAGGATTCACCAGAATCAGGAGCTGAGTTCGCACCTATGAAAACCAATCCATTGATTGAGAAATTTGATTCTGTTTATATGGAATGTGGAAAGGTTTTGATTGGTCAAGAGGATCTAATAAAATTAATGCTTACGTGTATTTTGTGTGAAGGGCATATTTTATTAGAAGGAGTACCGGGTATTGCAAAAACATTATCTGCGAAGGTATTGTCAAAAACTTTAGATGCTGATTTTTCAAGAATTCAGTTTACTCCAGATCTGTTGCCTTCTGACATTATTGGAACTTCAATTTTTAATATGAAGGAATCTAATTTCGAATTTAAAAAGGGACCGATATTTTCCAATATAGTATTGATTGACGAAATTAATCGAGCTCCTGCAAAAACGCAATCTGCACTTTTTGAAGTAATGGAAGAAAGGCAAATTTCGTATGATGGTGAGGAATATAACATGAATAAACCTTTTTTAGTCATCGCAACTCAAAATCCAATTGAACAAGAAGGAACTTATCGTTTACCAGAGGCTCAGTTGGATCGGTTTTTAATGAAAATACAGCTTGACTATCCAAGTGCTAATGAAGAATTTGAAATTTTAAATCGCTTTAAAGCTCAATCTTCAAAAATTGATTTGACACCGATCAATGCTATTTTAAAAACCAAGGATATAGATTCAATTCAAGCGCATTTAGATGAAATTCATATAGAAGAGCAAATGCTGAGATATATTACTAACCTAGTACAAGAGACTAGAATGCATGCGAAACTCTATCTAGGAGGATCCCCAAGAGCTTCTTTAGGGCTTTTACATGCTGCTAAAGTTATTGCGTATTTGGAGGGACGATCATTTTTAATTCCGGATGACATTCAGTTTGTAGTGCCTCATATTTTGAATCACAGATTAATCTTAAGTTCTGAAGCCGAGATGGAAGGCATGACAACTAAGGATGTAATTGAAGAAATAATTCAGCTTGTAGAAGTACCTAGATAATACATGAAAAACGTTTTTCTAAAATCAAGATTTTTTGTTGCAGCGGGATGCATTGTTTTGCTTTTTGTTGCTTCGTATGTTATAAATTCACTTTATGTGATTGCATGCATTATAGCAATTGGATTGATTTTGTTGACGATTTTTGAGTGGTTGTTTTTCAGATTTCAAAAGAATAGCATTACGTGTTCAAGAACACATACCTCTAGGATTTCCCTAGGGGATATACAAAAAATTAAGTATGATCTCGTAAATGAAACAAGCGTTAATTTGAATGTAGAGGTTTTAGATGAATTACCCACACAGTTACAGCAAAGGGATTCTATTAAAAAATTAAAAATTTCAGGAGATTCAACTGAGGAATTTTCAATTGAGATACGCCCAACAGAACGTGGCTTATATAAGTTTGGAACTACTCATGTATTACTGTCTCTAGGATTTCCATCTTTAATGGAATACCGCATTTCTAGTAAAAATGAGAATGACGTAAAAGTTATTCCTTCAATCATACAGATGAGAAAATTTCAATTACAAGTTTTTTCTAAAACTGCGACCCTCTCTGGTATTAGAAGAATCCGTGCCTTAGGAGAAAATGATGAATTTGAACATATAAGAAATTACAATCAAGGCGATAATATAAAAGCGATTAACTGGAAGGCAAGTTCTAGAAATAATAAACTAATGGTTAATCGATTTCAAAACACCAAATCTCAAAATGTCTATTGCATAATAGATAAGGGTAGGGCAATGAAGATGCCTTTCGATGAATTATCTCTTATGGACTATGCAATTAACAGTAGCTTAGTTTTAAGCAATATAGTTTTGAAAAAGTATGATAAGACGGGTTTAATTACGTTTTCAAACAAGCTGGGATCTTTGGTGAAAGCAGAATCAAAGCTTAATCAATTAGAAAACATTATCGATAAACTATATCATCAAAAAACTGATTTTCTGGAACCAAGTTTTGAATTATTGAATAATATAATTCGGAGTAAATTAAAGAGAAGAAGTGTTTTAATGATGTTCACAAATTTTGAAAATTTACAGGATTTTCAGCGTAATGCAAAGTATTTAAAAGCGATAAATAAGAGACATCTATTGATTGTAATTTTCTTTAGAAACTCGGAAGTAATGGAGCTCAGTTCGATAAAGACAAAGAGTAGAGATGATATTTACTTGAAGACTTTTGCTCAACGAAATATATTGGAGAAGGAGACTATTGTAAATGCCTTAAAACAAATGGGGGTTCAATCAATTTTGACTAACCCCCAAGATCTTTCAGTAAATGTTATTAATAAGTACCTTGAAATCAAGGCAAAACGTATGTCTTAATTAAAAGCCTCCGGCTCCGCTCATAATAGCAGTCATCATTGATCCCGCGAAGATCATTCCGAGTACCATAAAAACTAGCAAAACGATAATTAAAATTCCGATTAACTTAAAGTAGCGCTTAAGATTAAGCATTGCTTTGGTCAAGAGTTGTTGATTATTATTAACCAGAGACATCTTTATACTGTCCGCGAATCGATATAAATATAATCCCACCATTATCATAATAGCAGCATAAATAATAAAGAATACAAGGTAAAAAATAAGAACTCCGACTCCCCCTCCAAGTTGCCCTGCAGCAGCCATTCCAGAGATCATTCCTAGCAAAGCTATTATACCGTATAGACCTGCCAGGATAAATACTACGATTGATATAAATTTTGCCCACTTAGCTGCTTCTTCCAAATAGAGCTTAATTTCTGGCGTAATTTTCATTCCAGAGCTACCTAGATCACTGTCTAATACATTGGTGTTTTCCATAATTCTTGATTTGATATGGAACTAAAATAAAAATAAATTTTTGAGTTTGCTGTGTTAAGTAAAAATTTAATCTTCTAAGAGGGCATCGGACTTTCGATAAACGGTCCCTCTGAATCTGTAAAGAACTTCTTTATTTTCTTTGTAAATGTCCACGTCAAAATTGGCAGTTTTAAATCCAACATGTATAGCTTTCGCTTCCGCGAATAAAACATCACCTTCAGCAGCAGCTTTTTCAAAATTCATACTGCCTTGAATAGAAACTGCAATACGTCCATAAGAATTAGCAGCAAAGGCAAAGGCGCTATCTGCAAATGCATATGCTACACCTCCATGTAGTATTTCAAAACCGTTGAGCATTTCTTTTTTTACAGTCATTTGTATAATACAATGACCTTCATTTAGTGTAGTAGGAGTAATACCCAACCAATGACTGAAATGATCTTTCTCCATCATTTTTTCAAAAACAAGACGTGCTTTTTCTTGATTCATGAGTGGTGGAAGTTTTGACTTTCTCTCAACATTTTTCTAAGTAATGGCGAACAACGGTATCGATCAGAATGGTATTCGTTATATAAAGCATCTATTTCGTTTACCACAGTTGAAATGCCTAGCTCATCTGCCCATGCAAAAAGTCCTTTAGGATAGTTTACTCCTTTGGTCATTGCTAAATCAATGTCCTTCATCGAAGCGATACCTTTATGAAGCGTATCAGCAGCTTCATTGATCAGCATGTAAACTACTCGCATTACTAAGGGCTCTTGATTGGTGGAGTCTGAAGTAGCCAGGGTTTCTGATTCATCAGTATACTTATAAAACCCTCTTCCTGATTTCTTTCCCAGATACCCAGCCTCGACTAAGCGCTTTTGAGTAAATGAAGGAGTATAGCGTGCATCATTATAAAATGCCTTCCACACCGTTTCTGTCACTTTATAATTGACATCATGTCCAATGAAGTCAGTTAATTGAAAAGGCCCCATTCTAAATCCTCCAATGGATTGAATTGCTGAATCAAAAGCCTTTTTTCCGTCATCACTATTTTCGATTAACCCTTCTTCCAACATCTTTATCGACTCACTGTAAAAAGGACGAGCTACTTTGTTTACTATAAAACCTGGAGTGTCTTTGGCAGTTACCACAATCTTTCCCCAATCTTCAATAATTTGTTTTGACTTAGCATAAGTTGCCTTATCCGTTTGTAGTGCAGGTATGATTTCGACAAGCTTCATTAAAGGAGCTGGATTGAAAAAATGCAATCCAATAAATCGCTCTGGTCTTCGCAAGGAAGAAGCCAAAGAGGTAATAGAA
>Ga0114956_1004259_pt1 | contig 10918 bp, 10 predicted proteins | sample MaitaG_FD_87304 | JGI IMG/M metagenome (GOLD analysis project Ga0114956, IMG submission 87304) | Marine algal microbial communities from Maine, USA - Maine_Asex2 metaG | ecosystem: Host-associated > Algae > Red algae > Unclassified | place: Maine, USA | collected 2015-01-05 | reverse complement strand
TACAAGAACAAAATTCTTACCCCGGTATTACAAATAAATTATTGTCTAAAAAAGCGCAAAAAATTTGTGTGGCTTACGATGGTTTAGAACGGTTGTTCCCAAAGCATAAAATCTTAAAAACAGGAAACCCTGTGCGTCAAGATTTGTTAAATATTAGCTCTAAAAGAGATGAAGCAATAAAGCATTTTGGTTTAGTTGAAGGAAAAAAAACACTCTTAGTTTTAGGCGGAAGTTTAGGAGCGAAAGCTATAAATGAATTAATAAAGCGAGAGTTAGATTTTTTGCAGACCCAACAAGTGCAAATTATCTGGCAAACAGGAAAACTGTACTACAACGATTATAAAATTAATGGAGATATAAAAAATGTACATATACATGAGTACATAAATAAAATGGATTTTGCATATGCAGCTGCAGATATTATTATTTCAAGAGCTGGAGCAGGATCTGTTTCAGAGCTATGTATAGTTGGAAAACCAGTTGTTTTTGTTCCTTCGCCTTATGTGGCAGAAGATCACCAAACCAAAAATGCAAAAGCAATAGTAGATGAGAATGCGGCTTTAATGATTGCGCAAGAGGATTTAGAAGTCGATTTTAAAAATAAATTTTCTCAATTGGTGGCTTCAGCTAAAAAACAAAAACAATTAAGTGCTAATATTAAAAAATTAGCATTAGTAAATGCAACAAAAGAAATAGCAGATGAAGTTGAAAAACTTTTGAAGAACTAATATGAATTTAAACAACATACATAACATCTACTTTGTAGGCATTGGCGGTATTGGCATGAGTGCAATAGCGCGCTACTTCCATGCAACCAATAAATATGTTGCAGGTTACGATAAAACGAAATCCGAAATAACAAACGCACTTGAAAATTTGGGCATAAAAGTAAATTTTGAAGAGGCGCTTGAAAATATAGAAGCTCTTTTTCTAAATTCTAAAACAACTTTAGTTGTTTATACACCTGCAATTCCTAAAGAGAATAAGCAATTAAATTATTTTATAGAAGAAGGTTTTAAGGTTTTAAAACGTTCTGAAATTTTAGGATTAATTACAGAAAACACATATTGTTTAGCTGTTGCAGGTACGCATGGTAAAACGACGACAACCAGTATTCTTGGTCATATAATGATGGAGTGTCATGTGCCACTTACTGCTTTTTTAGGCGGAATTAGCGAGAATTACAATTCTAATTTAATATTAAATGGTAGTGAAGTAAGTGTTGTTGAGGCTGATGAGTTTGATCGTTCTTTTTTAACATTGTCGCCAGATTTAGCATGTATTACCTCTATGGATGCAGATCATTTAGATATTTATGGTGATGGTTTAGAATTAGTAAAAACTTTCGAAGATTTTTCAAAAAAACTAAAACCAAACGGTAAGCTATTTGTTAAAAACGGATTGCCCTTAAAAGGAATTACTTACGGTATTGAAGATGATTCAGACTATTGCGCTAAAAATATAAAAATACAAAATGGCACATATGTGTTTGATGTTAAAACACCAAACACTGTGCTAAAACAAGTCCAATTTAACCTACCTGGTAGACATAATTTGTCGAATGCATTAATAGCTTTAGCGATGGCTGTAGAATATGGTATCCCTACACCGCAGCTCGCTAAAGCATTAGCATCTTATAAAGGTGTAAAGCGTCGATTTACCTACCAAATTAAAACAGATACGCTTGTTTTTATAGATGACTACGCACATCATCCCGAAGAAATAAAAGCGGTGTATCAAGCCGTTCGAGAAATGTATCCAGAAGATAAAATTTTGGCAGTATTTCAACCTCATTTATACTCTAGAACAAGAGATTTTATTACAGAATTTGCGAAGAGTCTTTCTAAGTTCGATGAGGTGCTATTATTAGATATTTATCCTGCAAGAGAATTACCAATAGATGGTGTGAATTCTAAATGGCTTTTAAATAAAATAAACAACCCAAAAAAAGAATTAATTCAGAAATCAGAAATAATTAAAAAAATAAAAAAAAGTAAAGCTAAAATAATTCTTACAATTGGAGCTGGAGATATTGGAGCAGAAGTTAATAAAATAAAGCAAGCATTGGTAAATGAAAATTAATTGGAACTACATAAAAACTATTGTATTACTTGGTGTAGTCGTGTTTTTGTACGCTTTTTCATCTGCTAAAAACGGTAAAAGAAAAGTGCTTAAACCAACGATAGAGTTTGTGGACGACCAAAAACCATTTATTACGCATGCGACTGTTAGTAAATTGTTAATACAAAATCAACTACCTGTTACGAGTGTGCCTAAAGAAACTTTAGATTTGAATGTATTAGAATCTGCCCTGAATGCTAATGCAATGATTGAAAAGGCCGAAGTGTTTTTAAATGTAAATGGAGATTTTTCAGCAAAAATAAAACAGAAAAAACCTATAGCAAGAGTTTTAAGTTCAAGCTCTTATTACATAGATAACAAAGGTAATTACATGCCATTGTCTTCTAATTACACTGCACGAGTGCCTATGGTAACTGGTATAGTGAATAAGAGAAAATTAAGTAATGTTTTTACCATTGCGAATAGAATTGAGGGCGACGATTTTTTAAAGAAAAATGTCGTCTCTATTCATGAAAATGAAGATTTGTCTATTAGTTTAAAGTTAAGACAATGCAAATTTATAGTGCAATTAGGACAACTTGAATATTTAGATAAAAAAATAAACAATTTAAAAGCGTTTTATAAAAAGGCGATGAAGGATAAAAGTTTAAAAAAATACAGTAAAGTGAATTTGCAATTTGAAAACCAAGTTGTTTGCACTAAAGTATAAATTATGGAACAGAATTTAGCAGTTGGATTAGACATTGGAACCACAAAAATTGTGGCAATGATTGGCCGTAAAAACGAATATGGTAAAGTTGAAATTTTAGGCATTGGTAAGTCTAAAAGCTTAGGGGTACATCGTGGTGTAGTAAATAATATTACACAAACAATACAGTCTATTCAATTAGCAATACAGGAAGCAGAAGCTGCTGCAGCTGCTAAAATAGAAGGTGTAACAGTTGGTATTGCAGGACAACACATTCGTAGTTTACAGCATAGCGATTATATAACAAGAGCAAACTCTGAAACAGTTATAGATGAAGATGATATAGAACGTTTAATAAACCAAGTGCACAAGTTGGTTATGTTACCTGGAGAAGAAATTATACATGTTTTACCTCAAGAATATAAAGTTGATGGTCAAGCAGAAATAAAAGAACCAATAGGTATGTATGGTGGAAGATTGGAAGCAAATTTCCATGTAGTAGTTGGTCAAGTAACTTCTATAAGAAACATTGGACGTTGCGTTAAAAGTGCAGGGATAGAATTAGAAGGTATCACATTAGAACCCTTAGCATCTGCAAATGCAGTTTTAAGTCAAGAGGAAAAAGAAGCAGGAGTTGCGTTGATTGATATAGGTGGAGGAACAACAGATTTAGCCATTTTTAGAGATGGTATTATTAGACACACAGCAGTCATTCCTTTTGGAGGAAATGTAATTACAGAAGACATAAAAGAAGGCTGTTCTATAATAGAAAAACAAGCCGAATTACTTAAAATAAAGTTTGGTTCTGCATGGCCTGGAGAAAATAAAGATAACGAAATTGTATCGATTCCAGGGTTACGCGGTAGAGATCCCAAAGAAATAACGCTTAAAAATTTATCTAAAATAATTCATGCAAGAGTTGTCGAAATTATAGAGCAAGTATATGTAGAGATTAAAAACTATGGTCACGAAGAGCAAAAGAAAAAACTAATAGCAGGAATTGTATTAACAGGTGGAGGAAGCCAGTTAAAACACCTAAAGCAGTTAGTAGAATATATAACAGGAATGGACACCAGAGTTGGCTACCCAAACGAGCATTTGGCTGGAGATAGCGATGATGCCATAACAAGCCCATTATTTGCAACAGCTGTTGGTTTAGTAATGGATGGCTTAAAACGACAAGAGCGTGTTAAGGCTGAAACTGTTTTTGAAGAAGAAGCTGCTGAAGAATCTAATGTGTTAAAAGCAGAACCAACAGTAGAGCCAATAAAAAAACCAAAACGCTCTTTTTTAGATGCGTTAACAGAGCGTGTTAAAGATTTTTTAGATAACGCAGAATAATAAAATATAAAAGCGACGTTGCACAGCAACGTCTAAACAATTGATTAAATTAAATAGAATTTTATGAGCAACAAAGAATTCGAAAGTATTGCCTTTGATTTACCTAAAAATCAATCTAACGTCATCAAGGTTATTGGTGTTGGTGGAGGTGGTAGTAACGCTATTAACCACATGTTTCTTCAAGGCATCAAAGGAGTAGATTTTGTAATCTGTAATACAGATGCGCAAGCACTACAAAATAGTGGTGTTCCAAACAAAATTCAATTAGGAGTAAACCTAACCGAAGGTCTTGGTGCAGGAGCCAATCCAGAAGTTGGTATGCAATCTGCTGTAGAGAGTTTCGAGGAAATTAAAACAATGCTTGGTACCAATACAAAAATGGTATTTATTACAGCAGGAATGGGTGGAGGAACTGGAACAGGAGCAGCACCAATTATTGCTAAAATGGCAAAGGAATTAGATGTTTTAACGGTTGGTATTGTAACAATGCCTTTTCAGTTTGAAGGAAAAATGCGTGTTGAGCAAGCTCAAGAAGGTATAGAGAAACTTCGTGCAGAAGTAGATTCGCTTATTGTAATTAACAATAATAAACTTCGTGAGGTTTATGGGAATCTTGGTTTTAAAGCAGGATTTTCTAAAGCAGATGAGGTTTTGGCTACAGCAGCTAAAGGAATTGCAGAGGTAATTACACACCACTATACACAAAATATTGATTTACGAGATGCAAAAACAGTATTAAGTAATAGTGGAACTGCAATTATGGGATCTTCAACATCTTCTGGACAAAATAGAGCACAAGATGCAATTTCTAAAGCCTTAGACTCTCCTTTATTAAACGATAATAAAATTACTGGAGCTAAAAACGTATTGTTGCTAATCGTTTCTGGATCTGAAGAAATTACTATTGATGAGATTGGAGAAATTAACGATCATATTCAATCGCAAGCAGGTCATGGCGCAAACATTATTATGGGTGTTGGTGAAGACGAAGCTTTAGAAGAATCTATTGCTGTAACTATTATTGCTACAGGTTTTAATATTGAACAACAAGACGAAATTTCTAACACAGAAACAAAAAAAGTTATTCATGCTCTTGAAGAAGACCAAGGCATTGAAAAAGAGTTAACACCAAACGAAGCGTCTCCAGCAATTATAACACCAGATATTGTTTTAGAGAAACCAGAACCACCAAAAATTGTAAAGCATACTTTAGATTTAAACGAAGATACCGAAGACCCATTAAGTAAAAAGGAAATGAATTTGGTAAACAAACAAAGAAGTGTTTCTTTAGAAGAATTAGGATTGGTGTCTACAACCGAAATTATTAAAAACATGGATGTGGTTTACGACGAAGTTGTTGCTACTTTTAATACTGAAGAAGAATTTATTATTACTTCAACTAAAGATAATTTAGAAAATTTTGATGTTTTAGAGATAGAAGATGAAGAAGAAAAACAACAAATAACACTAAGTTTCGATTTGCCTATAAATGAAGCTAATGTAGAGTTAGATAGTGAAGTTGTTAATGAAAATGAAGCAAATGTTGTTCACGATTTAAATGCAATAGAGGTTAATGATCATGTTGAACTAATTCCAGTAACAGAGATTCGTGAAAACGAAGAAGTACGTTATGTTTTAGACGATTATCTTGAAGTAAATTCTACAATAAACGCAAAAGATAAAACGGTTAAAGTTCATGAAATAGTAGATGAAGAGGTTGTTTTCGAGAAGAAAGTTATCACTCAAGAAAAAGTTATTAAAATCCCTGAAGAAGAACAGGACCCAATGAATAGTTCAATATCAGATATTTTAAAAGATAGAGCAGATGATAGAAGACAAATAATGAAGTCTTTTAATCATAAATTTAATACTTCTAAAATAGATGATATCGAGAAAATTCCAGCTTATAAAAGACAAGGTTTACATCTTGATGAAACACAACATTCGTCATCAGAGAATAACGTGTCTAAAACAAGTTTAAGCGTAGATGATAATAATGATATTCAATTAAGAAATAACAATTCGTTCTTACACGATAATGTAGATTAAAAAACATATTCCAATTAATCTACTCTAACCCAAAACGTTCTTCAACGTTTTGGGTTTTTTATTATAATTTTCACTGTAAACAGGGTGTTAACTAATGTTTACTTTTCCCTATCTTCGTAATTCTAAAACAATAATAATATGAGTTTATCAGTAAATATCATGACAGCCTTAAAAGAGGCAATGAAAAGTAAAGACACGGTAGCCTTAACAGCATTGCGTGCAGTAAAATCTGCCATACTATTAGCGCAAACAGAAAGTGGAGCAAAAGAAGAGTTAACAGAAGATAAGGAAATAAAAATACTTCAAAAACAAGTTAAACAACGTAAGGATAGTGCTGCTATTTTTTTAGAGCAAAACCGTAAAGATTTGGCACAACCAGAATTGGCAGAAGCAAAAGTAATCGAACAGTTTTTACCAGAAGCAATGAGTGAAGACGAAGTTGCAAAACTTGTTGAAGACGCCATTTCTAAAACAGGAGCGCAAGGTATGAAAGATATGGGCAAAGTTATGGGTATGGTTAACAAAGCAGTCGCAGGTCGTGCAGATGGTAAAACTATTTCTAATATTGTTAAAAGTAAATTGGCTTAAATTGTTTTATTCAAAATTTATAGTTTTTTAATTCTTAAATACTAAAATGGCTGTGTAGCTCAATTGGATAGAGTATTGGATTTCGGCTCCAACGGTTGTAGGTTCGACTCCTATCACAGTCACTAATAAATATAATGCTTATGAAATTTCAAAAATCACTTCATTTAATGTTATTAATACTATTTATAACATTTTTTTTTAGTTGTAACAATTCAGAAAAAAACAAATATTCTACTATAGAAAATTCTGAAACAAAGACGTACACTAATAGATTCGAAAATCCAAAATGGATTGAAAAATACAGTAAATTAGTTACTAATTATAATGAATTAAGTGGTGCTACAAATTTTTCAATTAAAACCTACACTGAAGCTATTCCAAAAACTGGTCCCAAATACGGCTCAAAACCTAATTTGGTTAATATAAACGATTATCCAATCATGAAAATGGGTTTAGGGCAAACTATTGCTATAGAGATTCCTGAACTCGATTCTATTTCTGCAAAAGCAAATACCGAGTTCACTAAACTTATGCAACTAAATAATGATGCCGAATCTTATTACGATAGAGGTGATTATGAAGACGATAATTATGCCCAGGGAAAAAAATATCATGAGGAAATATTACCTGTAATAACTTCTTTTACTACTATAATGAAAGATTTTGGTGAAGCGATTACAGGGTTAGAAACAGAGATTAAAGTCTTCGAGTTAGAAAGAGATGAAAAGCAAGGATTAATGATTCGTTACCACGTAGCAAAAACCCTTGCAAATGCAAAAGAAGCATTTATGCTTACTCAAGTAGAAGACATGAAAGCATATGGTAAAACAAATCCTGTAACTATAGATGTTTTAATTAAAAAATTGAAAAGCAGTATTGTTGAAGCAGAGAAATTAGCTAAAGACAAAGATCGTTTAGTAAGTGAGTTTTCTGGTAAAGCCAATGTAGATTTTTATTACGAACAATTTATGGTGCAAGCCAATCGCATGGTTAAAAACCTTAGAGAACTTAAAAAGAAACTTAAAACACAAAATTTTACACGAAGAGGTAGTTTTATTCCTCGAATTTCTACAGATGGTTTGCCAGATACGATACTAAATAATTATAATGAACTTATAGAAAATTATAATAACCTTATGTCTTAACTATAACTAATTAGTTTAAAATGTGTAATTTTTTTTAAGAATTACAGCCCTAAATATGAGTGTTTATCTACTAAATACAATATTTCAGTTACAAGAAAAAGAACCACCATTAGTATTCAAAATTGTACTTGTTATTCTTGCTATATTGGTTGGTTTATTGGTTGTTTTTACAATTTTTCGAGGTCTATTTAATTTTTTCGAAATGGCTCAAGTAGAGTATTTTGTTAAAAGGCAATTTTTTACGGATTTCTATATTAGAAAAAGAAAGTTGTCCGAAACTTATAAATCAATTTTAAAAAACGAGTTTTCGTTCTACAATAAACTAAACTTAAAGCAGAAACAAAATTTCGATCATCGCGTTCACTATTATATTAATAATTGGGAGTTTACTGGTAAAGATATTGAAGTTAGCAAGCAAATGAAAGCTAAAGTTGCTGCAACTGCTGCAAAACTAACTTTAGGTTTTAGAGATTATAAAATAGATAGTATAGATAAAATTATTATTTATCCAAACGCTTATTTTTCTACTATTAATAAACGCTTACATAAAGGTGAATTTAATATGGCTTATAAAGCTTTAATTTTCTCTTGGGAAGATTTTGAAAAAGGCTATGCTGTAGAAGATGATAATTTAAATTTAGGTGTACACGAGTGTATCCATGCATTGCATGTTTCATTTTTAAAATCAAGAAAATTTAGCACAAGTGCTGCTATATTTTTAGATTCTTATCAAGAACTTTCTGCAGACTTGGATGCAAATAAAGCATTAAAGCAAAAGGTGCTTGATTCAGGATATTTTAGAGACTATGCTTTCGAAAATCAGTTTGAATTTATTTCAGTTTTAGTAGAAAATTTCATAGAAACACCTTCAGAATTTCAATCACAATTTCCAAGAATTTATAAAAAAGTAAAACAAATGCTAAACTTTAATTTTGCAGGTTATTAATTGTTTGCTATACGCTTTAAATTTGAAATTGTAGCAATTTGATTACTACTTTTAAATACATGACTTCCAGCTACAAAAACATCTGCTCCTGCTTCTACAAGCTTTTCAATATTTTTATCTGTAACGCCACCATCAATTTCAATACGTGTATTTAAACCTTGCGCATCAATCATTTTACGTAATTTTTTTACACGTTGGTAGGTAATATCTTCAAACTTTTGTCCACCAAAACCAGGATTAATAGACATTAACAAAATCATGTAACACTCTGGTAAAATATCTTCTAAAACCGAAACTGGAGTTGTTAAGTTTAAAACAATACCAGCTTTGCAGCCAGCATCTTTAATTTGTCTTAACGTTCTATGCAAATGCACTGTAGATTCGTGATGTACTGTAATAATATCTGCACCAACTTTTGCAAACTCTTCAATATAACGCTCAGGCTTTTCAATCATTAAATGCACATCAAGTGGTTTTGTAGCATGTTTTTTTATAGCTGCAATTACTGGCATCCCATAAGATATGTTTGGCACAAAATGTCCATCCATTACATCTATATGAAACCAATCTGCATCACTATTATTAACCATTTCTGTATCACGTTGTAAGTTACCAAAATCTGCAGCAAGCATCGAGGGAGCAATTAGTTTTTTAGCCATTATATGTAGTGGTTTTTATTCTGTTTAAACAAAGATAAATAAGTAGAAAGATGTTGTTGTAAGATTATTGTAAATAATTCTTATAAGTTGTAAACAGAAATTTTTGTAAATAAGTGAACCCGAAGTAATCAGCTTCGGGTTCTTTAATCAATCAAAAAATGAAAAGTTATGAATAACTGTTTGTTGCTGTGAAATTCAAAAAAATAAAAATAATTTAAAAGCTTTTAACCTTTGGTAATCAGATTTTGTTTTCAAAATTTATAACTCAACTAAATAGATTTGATAATATTTCCATAAAATCTTCTTTTTCAGGTATATCTTTTTTTTCCAAATAACTATGATATTCTTGAAGTCCATATATGGTGTCTAAATCGTTAACTTTAAAATATCCAGTTGTAAAATCATTAAATGTGAACTCTTTAATAGGCTGGCTCATAAATATTTTAATACTCTTATGTTTTTTGTCTTTTTTTAGTTTTGAGTACAGTTTGTCAATATTTTCTTCATAACCTTCAATTATTTGAAAATAATTGGATTTGTATTTATATAATAATCCTCTAATATTAAGGCTATCGTTATTTTTTTTACACGCATCGAATAGAGATTCTGTTTCAAAAACAGAAAGCTTTATGTTTATAGTGCTTTTATAACATATAGATTTTAACATAACATAGTAAAGTTTTAAGTCTACAAATATTATAAAATTCACACTAATACTATTTTTTACATAACCATCAATAGTTTTATCGATTAAGAGCAAATAAATAAGTTTAATAACAAATAAGAACGATTAACAGCTTTTTTTTTAGTTATGAAGCTGTAATAACAAAATTAATTTGCAATTTAATAGTTATATTTAATGACGTTTTTGGTAAGTTTTATTAACTCATTAATAACTAAAATATTAACTATCTTAATCCATTTAAAGTTAATTTTAAGTTTTTAAAATTAGAATTATTTTAATAACACTGTATTTCCCCCTTGTATAATCTTCGAACAAACGAAAACTTATATTTTTTTCTAATAGTTTTAAGGCCATAATGTCGCTTATCTACAAAAATTTTATAATAGAGATTAATAATTATAAGGTGATAAATTATTTTAAAAGCCAATTGAGTACGTTCTAAAATGAGTGAACCCGAAGTAATCAGCTTCGGGTTCTTTCATCAATCAAAAAACGAACAGTTATGAATAACTGTTTGTTGCTGTGAAATTCAAAAAAAACAAAAACTAACCTCAAAGTTTTTAAGCTTTAGTAGTCAATTTTTGTTTTTCAGAATTTAAAACTTATCCTAAGTAAGTTTTTAATATTTTACTTCTAGATGTATGTTTTAATCTACGAATCGCTTTTTCTTTAATTTGTCTTACACGTTCTCGTGTTAAGTCAAAAGTTTCACCAATTTCTTCAAGCGTCATTGGG
>Ga0114956_1004255_pt1 | contig 10924 bp, 9 predicted proteins | sample MaitaG_FD_87304 | JGI IMG/M metagenome (GOLD analysis project Ga0114956, IMG submission 87304) | Marine algal microbial communities from Maine, USA - Maine_Asex2 metaG | ecosystem: Host-associated > Algae > Red algae > Unclassified | place: Maine, USA | collected 2015-01-05 | reverse complement strand
TGTTACCGAAAACTATCCTCGATCGATCGAATACCGTTTCCCTTCTACGAGCGATGTACAAATTGTGAACAACTTGGTCAATGGAGAAATTTCAGACAGAAATAGTGGATCGACTGGGACTCTCATTACCAATTTCGCAATAGACGATTGGAGTATTTTTTCAGATGCTGGAAATTATGACTACCATCTTGTAGATCCGATAGTTGGAATAGTTGATGCAGGCACTGCCCTTCCTGAATTGCTTGTTGATTTCGATTGTCAAGCAAGAAACAACGGCATAGGAATAGACATTGGAGCCGATGAATTTATGTCTACCGCTGGGCCGGTCATTCTAGAGCTTTCCCTATTCTTGGAAGAAAGCTACCTAGACAACGGAAGCATGCATACAAACCTGATAGCCGAGATTCCATTGGGACAACCGTACAGTGCGCCTCCCTATGATTATCCAGGATCGGAAACACTGACTTCGGTACCATCGAATATGTTGGATTGAGTATTGGTAGAGATGCGGAGTGGAACTCCTTCAGCTTCGGGACCGAGAAGTACTTCCACGGAAGAACGAAAAGCAGGAATTATATTATCGGATGGCAGCCTTGTATCTACAGATGGATCGCCCTTGGGCTTTGACAATCTACTCGCCGATCAATCTTACCATATCTGTGTACTCCACCGAAACCACCTAGATGTATTGTCTGCCTTGCCAGTAACAACTGCAAGCTCTATCAACTACGACTTCCGTAGTGGTTCTACACAAGCACTTGGACCAGAGCAAATGAAGCAAACCATTGATGGAAGGGCAGCTCTTTTTACTGGAGATTACAATCAGGATGGGGCCATTCAGGTAACTGACTACGACTTCTGGAGCAATGACCCTGCGGTGCTAGAAGTGTATCAATCCACCGATGGAAATATGGATGGTGTTGTTCAGAGCACCGATTACGATGCTTGGGATCTCAATAAAGCAAAAATCGGCATTTCTGAAATCGACTACTGACTTACAGTTCCTCCACTCAATATGAATTTCTCGCCGCCCCTCATCCATTCAGGCGACTAGTTTGTAACATCCATCTTTCCAATTTTTTCAATGAATGCGCTGTTTCGTAGCTTTGGTATGAGCAATGAATTCATTCTTCTCATTTAGTCCACTGTTTATTGGAGGGTTGCTGGTTTTTCTGGCAGCTGCTGGCTTGGCTATTTTTCAGCCAGAGTCCACCATTGGCATCAGTGTTCTATGGGTAGTTTCGGTTCTAATCAACATCCTAGCCTTTGCGAAAGTAGAACACAAACAGAGTGCGTTCAATGTTGAACAACTGCTGACCCGAATCATTGTCATTGGCATATTCGTAATGATCGTCAACCTGATCAGTCCCCTCGCCGATCATTTTATTGGCATCGATCACGTTCACATTTCCAAGGCCTTGCAATTACTGGTCATCTATTCCAGTATGACATTCATCTTGTACAGCTTGTCGCTTTACCGGCGCTTGCACATGAAGCAAGAACAGGCGGAGGTACATCGCAGATGGGATCACTGGCTGGTCGTGTTGGCCCTAGCAGCGGTTATGCATTTGCCCTTTCTACCCATTCCCGCTGTTCTCTCGGGACTACTTCTATTGATAGGAGGAGGCAGTAGCTTGTATTTTGTATTCCGCGTCAAATGGATTGCCTTGGTCAACCAAAACGGTAAAATCCTCAGTCTCGCCTATTTATTGGTGATTAGTTTGATTTTTATTGGATTGATACAAGGGCTGGTTCATCTCGATGTTCCGTCGATTATGGGCGAAGGTTGGGTTCGAAACCCATTCTTCATTCTGGGCATCTCAATCGTTTTGGCTTACAACGTGTTTGCCATTCTCACTTTGATTTTCAACATGCCTTTGAGCTCCATTCAAGAGCAACGATCCAATGAAATTCTCAGCTTTCACGCCCTGCACAAGTCGGTTGTAGAAAACGACGACCCCATGCAAACCTGTCGTCTGCTGTTTAGCATTTGTTACGAAGAAACACGGGCAGATGCGGCGTTTATGATGTTGTCTCCCGGAAAGGCCTACGAATCCATCATTTGTAGTGAAGGCTTTGATCGCGATCAAATTCGCAATCTTTTGTCAAACGAAACCATTCAAAAACACAAGAGTACCGACATCGGAGAGTCTTCTACCTACTATGCCGATCTCAAAAAGAACCCACTGGATGACAAGAGCGAATTTCCTTTCCGCTCACTGATGGTAGTTCCGCTTATCATTAAAGGAGAATTGAAACTCGTGCTATTTCTTTTGAAAACCTATGCCGACGGCTTCGATCACTACAATATTCAAATAGCCGAAAGCTTTATCGACCAAACAAGATTGGTTTTGGAAAAGGACCAGCTAGTGAAGAACTCCATCAAATCTGATGCAGCTCGACAAGAGTTAAATATTGCGAGAAAAGTTCAGCGTTCTCTTATGCCGAGCGAATTTCCTGAGTCGGATTATTATGAAATGTCTGCCTATTCAGAAACCATGACAGAAGTGGGCGGCGACTACTATGACTTTATTGTACTCGACGAAAAGCGCTTGGCGGTGATCATTGCCGATGTTTCCGGATCTGGAGCTTCGGCTGCTTTCCACATGGCACAAATGAAAGGTGTTTTTCATGCACTTATTCAACTCAACTTACCCGTTGAGTTATTTCTCGAAATGGCCAATGAGGCATTGGGTAATACGATGAGCCGAAACATGTTCATTACCATGACTTATGCCGAGTTTGATTTTGAGAAAAACATCGTGCACTACGGGCGGGCGGGCCACACGCCTGTTATTTATTACTCTTCTATACTGGATGAAACCATTTGCATTGAAGATGAAGGAATGGGCTTGGGATTGGTGCGAGACAGTAGCTATCGACAATACATCAAGACTTACGAGATCGACCTCAGCCCGGGTGACATCTGTGTTTTGTTTACCGACGGAATCAGTGAAGGACGACCACCCGATTCAAACGAAATGTTTGGCCACGAACGCATACAACTGATGGTGAGTGAAAATTCGGATGTTACCGCAGAACAGCTTCAAGAACTCATTTTGGATGACTACTTCGACTATGTAGGCTTCGATGTAAAAGTCGATGACCACAGTTTGATCGTAATCAAGATCAAATAAGGGTTACAAGATCTGTTGCGATGCTTTACCGATCGCCTTAGGGATGCATGATTGATCTTTTTGTACCCCTAAGCTATCTTTTTGGTGAGGTGGCAGAAATTGATCCGGTCGCGTGTGTAGAATTCAACCTTATCCATAATGGAATGCATCAGAAACAGCCCCAGACCACCTTTTTTACCGCTTTGGAGAATTTCCTGCGTACTCTGATGCAAGGTCTTGTTGCGATCCATTCGCTCATATTGCCCTACATCACAAATCCAACATTGTAGTTTATTTGCGCTCAGCTCAATCTTGATCTGCAAGAATTTCCCCTTGTCGCAACTGTTGCCATGGATCATGGCATTGGCGCAAGCCTCGTCCACAGCCAATACCACTTGAGGTAAAATGCTTTGAGGCATATGTGTGTTTGATAGAGAATTTTCGATAAATTCTCGAATCAAATGGAGATTACACTTCGAACATGCTGTTGATAGTTCAGCCTTCATTCAGGTATTCCTTCGCTGTGGGAAGGTCATCGAAAAACTCCAAGATCTGGTGTAAACCCAATATCCTGAATGTCTCCTGCAACGTGACGCTCATGTGCAGCAAGCCAATTTTCCCCCCAGAATTAACAATAGGATTCAAGTGCGATACAATTACACCAATTCCAGCAGACGAAATGTAGCGTAAATGCATGCAATCCACAAGAATACACTTGTGATTCAACTGTACAGCTTCCTTAAGCTTTTCATCCAGTTCTACCGCATTGCTGGCATCCAATTCCCCGTTTAAACGAAGAACATATAAGCCCTCATTGCTGAATGTTGTAATATCTATCCTGTCTCTGTCCGCCATAGGTGTTTCATGGTAGTTCCTTTCAGTAGGCGCTAAAAATACGAAACACCAAGCAAAACTCTTCTATCTTCTTGTCTTTCAATGCAATTGCCCTGTAATTGTAAGGTGTTTAAGCCTGCTTTTAGTTCAAAAGTCGACCCCAAAAATTCTTACCTTTGTCGCTTCTGTAAAATCTGATCGCAATATGCAACGTTGTAGTTATTAGCGAGTCTGAAAGGGAACTCCAAGCTTATCCAATTATCGATTGATTGGGGGGCTAATTCCAATTGTATTCATAGAAAAATGAGAAGCAAGATGCTATCTATACTTCGAACAGTTCTTATTCAATCTGTTCTGTTCTTATGCTGCTGCACATTGTCTGCCCAGCAAACACTTTTTACCGTCGACCAAGATGAAATTTTGACCGATGAGTTCTCCTACGTTTATGAGAAAAACAACATGAACGACAAGGAACTCTACAGCCAAGAATCTTTGGACGAGTACCTCGAGTTGTACATCAACTTTAAGCTGAAAGTGAAAGCTGCTGAAGAAGCGGGCTTGTATGAAGATCCTGCCTTGCGCACGGAGCTCAAAAAGTACCGTAGGCAATTGGCGAAATCCTACCTCACTGATCGTGAGGTAAACGATGAACTCATTCGCGAAGCCTACGATCGTAGCAAAGTGGAAAGAAGTGTTTCACATATCTTATTGAAGTTTGATTCGAACATGACTCCAGCTGATACCATGGAGATGTGGGACGAAATGCTGCTCATTAAAAAAGAGATCACTACGGGTGGTAAGACTTTTGCAAAAGCAGCCAATGCTTACACCGATGATCGTGATCCCAACTCAAAGGAGGCAGTCGATGGAAACATTGGATACATCACCGCATTCAATACCATTTACCCTTTTGAGACCGTCGCTTTTTCTGCCGAGATTGGCGAAGTGGAGGGACCGATTAAAACGGTTTACGGATATCACTTGATTTTAGTGGATGACGAAAGACCTGCCAAAGGAAAGGCGGAGGTTGCTCAAATTTTATTGAAGATTCCTGAGTTGGCAGACGAGTCGATGAAAAAAGGAATTAAAGCTAGAATTGACGCGATTTACCAAGAATTGAAAAGTGGCGCCAATTTCGAGGAGTTGGCTCGGAAACATTCAGAACACAAAGTGAGCGCTAGCAAGGGTGGTTATTTGGGTTGGTTCGGAACGGGAGTTCTAACAGAACAATTCGATCAAAAAGTTTTCTCCTTGAAAAATCACGGTGACTTCAGCAAACCATTTCTCTCAGAATATGGATGGCATATCGGTAAACTTATCAGCAAAAAAGAAATTGGATCTTACGATGAAATGAAGGGCGAACTCAAACGACGTGTTGAAAACAACAGTCGCAGTAGAGTATCGCGCAGCAGCTTCATCAAGAAATTAAAAAAGGATTACCGCTTGTCGGAAGATCGCGATGCTTATTACGAAGTAACTGATGAAATTGATATCATTGAATTTACGCAAGGAAAGTGGGATGCATCGACTACAGCAAAAATGAGCAAACCGATCATCAAAATCTCAGGCAAACCTTATGCGCAAAGTAAGTTTGGAAAATTCATTCAGATGTCTCAAAATCGACCTGAAATTCAAAAATTGAAAGGTTTCGATAAGAAACTGAAGGTGATGTACGAACGTTTCGTTGAGGAAGAATTAATCAAATACGAAGATGAAAACCTGGAAAACAAATACGAAGACTTCAGAAGATTGATGAAAGAATACCGCGATGGTATTTTACTTTTTGAACTGACGAATAGAAAAGTTTGGGACAAAGCTTCGAAAGATACTGTTGGTCTCGAAACATTTTTCAAAGCGAATAGAGATAACTACTTGTTTGAAGATCGATTAGAAGCCAAGATTTATACCTGCGAAAGCAAGGCTCAAGCTAAAACCCTTTTCAATCAATTGACTGAATTCAAGAAAACTCAGAGCAGCAAAAAATACCTAAAGAAAATTGCAAAAGGAAAATGGAAAGGCGGTGATGAAGAAACCATTGTTAATGGAATTAACGCCCTCTCTCCTGATAAAAAAATCAAAACGCACAAAGGCCTTTTTGAAAAGGGAGATCACAAAGTAATTGATGCTGTTGATTGGAGCCCTGGTGTTTCTAGAATCGTAGAAACCGAAGATGGTCGTTTTGCAGTAGCATGGATCAAGCAAGTTCGCAGTCCTGAACAAAAAGAACTAAGTGATTGCAGAGGCTATGTAATTTCTGACTACCAGAACCAATTGGAAAAGGAATGGGTACAGGAGCTTCGCGAAAAGTACAAGGTGAGTGTTCAGGATAAAGTACTGAAAAGCTTGGTCAAGAACTAGTCTATCAATAATGAAAAGGAAACTGGGACAGAGACCTATTCAACTTGCATTGTTTATACTGAGTATTCTCTTTTTTATGACCTCTTGCGATTATTTGGGCTGGGCACGTGAACGAACGGAAGACCCAGGGAAAGAGTTGGCAAGAGTCTATGAAAAGAAATTGCATGAGAGTGCTCTGGAAGATTTGAAGTTCCAAGACTTGAGCGCAGGAGACAGTGCTCGATTGGTCGATAATTTTGTGAAAAATTGGATCAAAAAAGAGCTCACTTTACAAAAAGCCAAAGAGTACTTGCCGGATGATGCTTCGGAAATCGAAAAGCAAGTAGAAGAATATCGAGAATCATTGATCACTTTCATGTACGAACGTGAGTTGTTGGCCTCGAAAGTTAATACCGAAGTAAGCGAAGAGGACAAGGCTGAGTATTATGAATCGCATAAGGGGCACTTCAAACTGAAAGATGACATTGTTTACTGTCATTACTTTTTCATGAAGAAGGGTTTTGCTGAAGTGGATACTGTACGGAAGCATTTGAGAAACCCCACTGATGATTCAGCGCAAATTTTGCAAGACATCGGATTCCAATTTTCTGCCAATTTTACATTGGATGGAGAATGGGTGGCTTATGACAAACTCAAAAAGAAATTGCCGCGTAGTTTGGGCGCAGCTAGTGAAAATTTAAAACGTGACCGATTGATCGAAATGTCTGATAGCACAACCGTGTACTTCATTAAGATCGATGACTTTGGATTGAAAGGTGGGCTGGCTCCCCTTTCTTACCACAAACAAGATATTAACAAGATCATCGTTAATAAGCGCAAGGAAGAGTTTCTTCGAACAGCGAAAGCCAATCTTTACAATCAGGCCATCAAAAACCGAAAAGTTGAACTGTACTATTAAACATATTTCAAAGCTCTGCCTTCTTTTTGCAGTCCTGTGCACCACTTTCACCAATACTTCCGCACAAGATGAGTTCATGATCGATGAGATCGTAGGAGTTGTGGGGGACAAGATCGTACTCTACTCTGATATTGAACAACAATACCAGCAGAGCTTGACACAAGGCGCGCCTATAGAAGGTTTGCGCTGTTCTGTCATCGACAACATGCTGTTGCAAAAGTTGCTCGTTAACCAGGCCGTGCTCGATAGCTTGGTGGTCAGCGAGCAAGAAGTAGAAGGTGAGTTGGAGAATCGTTTCAACTATTACATCCGTTTGGTGGGCTCTGAAGAGAAATTCGAGGAGTTCTATGGCAAGAATGTCTTGGAGTTTAAGCAAGAGTTCCGCCCGCAAGTGCGCGAATTACTGCTGGCTCAAAACATGAAACGCGAGATTGTAGCAGAAATTAAGGTTCGACCGAATGATGTAAAGGACTACTTCGCGGCCATTCCAAAAGACAGCTTGCCTTACTTCGCCGCTGAAGCAGAGATATCGCACATCGTGATGGCGCCAGTAGTCAGCGAAGTGGAAAAGCAGCGTGCTTGGGATAAGCTAGAAGATCTGAGAAAGCAAATTGTGGATGAGGGCGCTGATTTCGGTGAAATCGCCAAAATGAACAGCAAGGATGGATCTGCTGTAAACGGTGGATCGTTGGGCTTTATGAAGCGTGGAGAACTGGTTCCTGAATATGAGGCCACAGCTTACCGCTTGAAGCCCGGAGAAGTGTCGGGTGTGGTGGAAACACAATTTGGTCTACACCTCATTAAGCTCGAAGAACGACTCGGAAACCGTATCAATACGCGACATATTCTCATCAAGCCGGCCATTACGGATGACGATATTGAAAACCTGAAGTCTAAATTGACAGAGGTTAGAGAGCTGATTCTTGTTGATAGCATCGACTTTCAGGAAGCAGTAGCAGAATATTCGAGTGATGAAGCCAGCATTCCTTACAATGGCGCCATTCTAGACCAAAATACGGGTTCGAATGTGCACATGATGGATCAAATGGATTCTGAACTTTACTTTGCTATTGAAGGTTTAAAAGAAGGTGATGTTTCAGAACCGATGAAGATGCGTTTGTACGACGGAACGGAAGCTTACCGACTAATTCGCTTGGTTCGCCGTACAAAGCCCCACGTGGCTAATCTTGATGACGACTACACTCGAATTATGGAAGTAGCCCTTCAAGAGGAGCAAAACAAGGCTATGGCTGAGTGGGTTAAGGAAAAGGTTCAGAAGACATACGTACGGGTAAAGGCCTCAGCAGACGAGTGCCCCGTGCTAGACAAATGGAAAAAGTAATAAATTGTCCGTTTTTGGCGCAATTACTGTTTATAGGTAATTGTAGCGTCTTTTAAATGGAAGAAAGCTAAGCAAATACATGAGTACAGATACACAAACAGCCGGAAATTCTGATGTACAGGCAGTGAAAGGTTTAGAAAAAGCCTTCAAAGATTTGCGTGCAGAGATTTCGAAGGTCATTGTTGGTCAGGATGAGGTAGTGAAGGGCGTTTTGCTCTGCATCTTCTGCAACGGACACTCTCTATTGGTGGGTGTTCCGGGATTGGCCAAGACCTTATTGGTGAAAACCATTGCCGATGTCTTGGATCTTGGTTTCAAGCGAATTCAGTTCACACCGGATTTGATGCCCTCAGATATTACTGGTTCTGAGATCATGGACGAAGGAAGGTCTTTCAAATTCAATCAAGGACCGATTTTCACCAACATTCTGTTGGCCGATGAGATCAACCGTACTCCTCCGAAGACGCAAGCAGCACTTTTGGAAGCCATGCAAGAACGATCGGTTACGGCCGCTGGTGTTATGCACAAGCTCGACTTGCCTTTCTTCGTGCTGGCTACGCAAAACCCGATTGAGCAAGAAGGTACCTACCCGCTACCGGAAGCACAGCTTGATCGCTTTATGTTCAACATTATACTCGACTACCCTTCTTTTGAAGAAGAAGTAGCCGTAGTTAAAGCCACAACGGCCGATCACAATGTACAATTGAGAGAAATTCTCTCTGGAGATCAGATTAGAGAGTACCAAGCTCTCATCCGTCGTATCCCAATTGCTGACAATGTGCTCGAATACGCAGTAAATCTGTCATCTAAAACACGTCCTGGTACAAAGTATGCCACGGAAGGTGTTAACAATTATTTATCTTGGGGTGCTGGACCACGTGCTTCACAGTATTTGGTTCTAGGCGCGAAATGTCACGCTGCAATATCTGGGAAATTTAGCCCAGACATTGAAGATGTGCAGGCAGTTGCCCCTATGATCCTTCGACACAGAATTGTGAAAAATTACAAAGCTGAGGCTGAAGGAAAGTCTATTGACGACATTATTCAGGATCTATTATAGGATTCTACAACGATCTAATGGCCTCTTGGAAAAAACCGGTCCCGTCTTCCTCCCCGTTAGACGGGACTTTTCATTTATAATACCCGAGAGTTCCTCAACAGATATACTTCCGTTACACACACAATCAAAAGGTCAAAAGGTATAATCTCCATTTCAAGAGAGAGGCTCCAAACCGATTCTAACTTGGAGCAGCTCCGATACTATTCCACCGTGTGGCGAGACGAGACGCCGCACTCCCACTAGATGTTGCAGATTTCGGAAGGACGCTTGAAGACACTGGCGTTTGTATTCCTACGGTTGGAGACAAGGCATGCCATTGTCTCTACTATATAGTTGGGGAGGTGCTAATTTATTGGGGAGGTGGCTTTTACAGGCCCATTACTACAACTTCGATGCGCTCGGGATCGAGTACGCCAGCCGGTGATTTACCTAAGCCTTGATAGCCCAAACGGTTTCCGAGGATTCCCTTGCTTACCAATAAATCCGCAAGCTTTTTGCCTCGACGCTCCGTAATTTTCGTCACCTCACTGGCAACCAACTTCTTGTTGGAGTAGCCCAAAAAGCCCACGTTCAACCGCGGGTACTTGTCCATGATTTCTTTCAAGACTTGAATTTGGCGGTTCGAGTTGGGATTGAGATTCTCGTTTTGGTCAAAGCTCACTTGATCCAAAACGAATCGACGCCGCTTGTCCATTTTACCAGCTTCTACAAAACTCATGAGATCGCGGGCAAATGTGCTTTCCTTTGCTTCTTCTGCCAAATCAACTTGAGAAGATTCTGTAGCGCTCTTACTTGCCTTACTGGCCGAAGCAATTCCGTTTTTAGCGGCGGCTTCGTCTACTGCATCTTGCTTCATTTGATTCTGCTCTGCTCGGATCTTGTTCAACTTAGCGCGCTTTTCAGCATCCAGACTTCCCTCCGATCTCTTTCGCAAGTATTCCAGCTTTTCTTCCCGACTTAATGCGGATAGCTCTGAATTGGTCAGTTCCTTGGTCTCTTCCGTAGCTGTTTCAGCTGTGCTCGTTGATTGGCTGCTTGAGCTACTTGACCTACTGCCTTCGCCTGCTGCATTGTTGGCGCTTTCACCGGCGCAAGAAAAAGCCAGTACGAGAATTAAAACACCTAGAGAGTTGATCAATAGCTTCATAGCCTTGCTGTTTGAGTTTGTTGCAATTGGCGCGAAGATACTGAGGAGAATTTATTGAGTAAACTTCCGAAGGGAATTGTTGACCGAATGCAGTCAGTTCTTGAGATTGTAAAGCTGCTTTTTGATTTATGCTTATTGATTATAGTCTTCAATCGGCTGACGGTTGCTG
>Ga0114956_1004247_pt1 | contig 10931 bp, 6 predicted proteins | sample MaitaG_FD_87304 | JGI IMG/M metagenome (GOLD analysis project Ga0114956, IMG submission 87304) | Marine algal microbial communities from Maine, USA - Maine_Asex2 metaG | ecosystem: Host-associated > Algae > Red algae > Unclassified | place: Maine, USA | collected 2015-01-05 | reverse complement strand
TCGGCTGCCACCGCAATCGCACGTGGTGATCGGGCCGATTGATCGCGTCGAAGAGGTAGCTGAGGATGCGCTGTGATTCGGCGGCGCCGACGCCCATAATCCACCGAGTATTTGCCTCGCTGACGTTGATGTAGGGGCGCCCAGTCACGGGGTGATGCGACACGATCGGCCACACGGCCGTGCCCGCTGCTTGCAACATGTCGGCGATGCCCTGGTTACCGGCCACCGCGTAGGGACCGTTGCGGAACTGGCCCGGGTCATGGTCAGCCGACAGCTGTTCGAGGTCTGACCGGAAACCGGGATCGAGCGAGTCGTGTACCGAGTACATGCTGGCCCACAACGTGTCGCCGCCGACGGGAGGAAGTTCGATCGCCTGCAGCACCGAGGCGAACGGCGGCTTCTCGCGGAATGTCATGTCGGCGTGCCACTCGGTTGCGTCGGGGCGATCGCCTGGTTTCCACTCGAGGACGAAGATGTCGGGGTGGTCGTCGAGCGATCCGTATGCATGATGGGGCGGCGCGAGGTCGCCGAGACTGCGAGCGAACGCGACGTGCTGATCAGGCGTCAGCGGCTGATCTCGAAAGAACAACACCTGGTTCTCGATCAGCGCGTCGTAGATCGCATCGAGCGTTTCGTGATCCTCGTTCGCCAGCACCGACGACAGGTCGAGATTGCAGACCTCCGCCCCCAATGCCGGCGACCAACGGTCGATATCGAGTTTCCCCTGCGAGCCCATCGATCCAGCGTACTTTCGGCACCCCTGACCGCGCCGCTTGCTAGCAGCTCGCAGTCCAACATCGATGCCGGACTGCGAGCGGTCCGAGCCCGTAGGCTTCCAGGGTGGCATTTCGATTGCGGCGCAGAATCGATCGGTAGTGGGGATCGATCACTAGTGGGGGCCGGACACTCGCATAGCCACGACGACGACGGCCTGCTCGACGGCTGGCACGCCTGGCAACAAAACGGCACGCTTCGTGCGGTCGTCGGTTTCGTGCTCGCGGCCGCAATCGTGACGATCATCGGTGTCGTCATGCTCTGGCCCGACAGCGGCGGCCGCGACGCCGCGATCGAGAACGCCGACGAGATCGGGCTCGTGACCGACCGGCTAACGGCCACGGTCGAGGTGGTCACAGATCAGCGATGCAGCTATTCGACCGATGACAATCCTCAGGATTGCCGAATGCTCACCTTCTTGTTGCAAGACGGAGCCAACGCGGGCACGACGGTCAGCATCCCTGAGGTCAACCTGACGTTCGATCGGTCGGTGCCCGATTTTTCGGTTGGTGACAAGGTCATCCTCGGTTACGAGCCATCGACCGACTTCTACTTCTACGCCGATCGCGACCGCCGGACATCTCTTGTCGCGCTCACCTTGCTCTTCGCCGCGGTCGTCGTCGCACTCGGGCGGTTCCGAGGTTTGCTCGCACTTGTCGCGATGGCCGCGACCCTTGCGGTGTTGGTGGCCTTCGTTGCGCCATCGGCGCTCGATGGCAACGATCCCCTGCTCGTGGCCGTCGTTGCGGCCGCAGCCATCGCGTTCGTCAGCTTGTACCTGACCCACGGGTTCACCCCGACGACCACCGTCGCGCTCGCGGGCACGTTGGGCGCGCTCGCTCTGACGTTGGGGCTGTCCTGGCTGTTCTTCGAGTTGGCCGAGTTCACCGGGTTGGCCAGCGAAGAAGCCCTCATCCTGCCGTTCATCGCGGCCGAGCTTGACGTTGCATCGTTGCTGCTCGGCGGCGCGATCATCGGCGCGCTCGGCGCGCTCGACGATGTCACCGTCACCCAAGTCGCAACCGTCGCCGAGCTTCGTCGGCGTAGCCCGCACCTGCCGACGACCGAGTTGGTGGCGTCAGGCATTCGCGTCGGCCGCGACCACATCGCCTCGACGGTGAACACGCTGCTGCTGGCCTACGCCGGAGCGAGCATGCCGTTGTTGTTGTTGTTCGCGGTCTCCGACCAGTCGCTGGAAATGGTCGGCAACTCCGAGCTGATTGCGGTCGAAATCGTGCGCACGTTGTGTGGCTCGATCGGGCTGGTGGCCGCCGTGCCGATCACCACCGCGCTTGCTGCAGCCGTACTTCGTCCGGTCGACGAGCAACCAGCGCAAGCAGTACCGGAGCCTGACCCGATCGTCGCCCCGCAACCGGACCACTTGCCGCAGTGGGACGACTTCGCTCCCGAGCCCGGCAGCGCCTGAGTTCGTGTCTGGTTCCGAGACCCCGCTGATCGAGGTCGATGCGAATGACGACACCGACCCGAACAACCGCGTGCATCATCACGCCCGCATCACCGAGGGCAAGCTCCACACCGTGACACTATGTGGACTGCGCATGAAGGGCCGCCGCCCGGATGCCCACGAGCTTCCGTGCTGTCCGCTTTGCAGCCTCGAAATGGGAACGCGCGGTCGGCGCTGCGACTGATGCTTCGACTGATCTAGCCGACCGGCTCCGGCAGCTCGTGGGTGCACGAGCAGCCGACCTGTGCCGCCACACTGGCCAGCTTCGTGGGCGCGGCCGGTATCCGGCCGCGCTCCGCCAGGTACAAGAGGACGGCGACCACCTCGCTATCCCACTGTGAGCCTGCGTGTTCGCGAAGCACGGCGGCGGCCCGGTCCGTTCCCATTCCTTGGCGGTACTGGCGGGTGTGCACCATGGCGTCATAGGCATCGCAGACAGCCACGACGCGCGCCAACTTCGGAATCTGCTCGCCAGCCAGGCCGTCGGGGTATCCCCGACCATCGATTCGCTCGTGGTGATGGCGCACGATCGGGCCGATGTCGGCCAACGCAGGTGAAGCCTGAACCAACCGTTCGCCGATCGCGGTGTGGGTCTTGACGTATTCGAATTCGTCACCGGTGAGACGTCCCGGCTTCTTGAGAATTTCGTCGTCGATCTCAAGCTTCCCGATGTCGTGCAACAACGCACCCAACCCCAGGAGCCGCAGGTCCTTCGGCCGCAGACCCAGCTGCTCGCCAACCTTCATCGCCGTCTCTGCGGTGCGGGCCACATGGACCTGGGTCACGACGTCTTTCAGCGCCAGATCAGCCATGAATCGTCGGACGGTCGGATCCAGTCCGATCTCGAGCGCGTCGAGGGGTTGACGGGCGACGAGTGGAGCGAGCAGTTTCTGCTCGAGCTCGCCGCGCCGGTACAACCAAAACCCCACCACGGTCCCACCGGACACACCGGCGATGTCGAGTGCATGAGCCAACCAGAAACCAAACGTCAGAGGCCGGTCGGCGATCCACACCAGAAAGCTGGCGCCGATGGCCGCGTAGGCAAAGGCGACGACGAGCGATGCCGGCCGACCGCCGATTTCGTACATCTTGATTTGGCGGAAACTGAGCCCGGCCACAAAGGCGGCTCCCGACAGCACGATCATCCGGGCCTCGATCGATCCCATGTCGTGAAACGGGAGGATCGAAGGGTGTATCAGCAAGGCCACCGAGATGAGCATTTGGCACGTTATCCAGCCTCCTGTCCACCAGCGCCAACGCGAGAGAAGCCGATGCATCCGTTCCGGCGGCAGTGCCAACGGCAGCGCCGCCAGGCAGGAAATCGGTACCGCCCATAACACGGCGGTCATGGTGGCCTCGTTTGGTCCGTACAGAACGCCCGGCGTCGTCACACCGTGGACCAGCGGCAGGACCGAAACACCCATCAGAAACGCGGCGTGAAATCCCAGTTCTGCTGTGTCGTCGCGGTGGGCTCGAAACCAGAGCATCGACGACGTAGCCACGCACGTCGTTGCTGCGAGGACGACGATCCAAAACAGCAGCAGTTCGCTCCCCAGCTGCCGGTGCCCGCCCGGGATCCACGGCGGGGTCAGTTGCGCGACGATGAGGACGAGCCATACCAAACTCAGCGCCACACGCGCCCATCTACCAGACATGTTCCCTTTCAATCGGGGGTAATGCGCGACGGTTGAGTGGCTTCTGTCCTTCACCGCCCCCGGTAGTCCGAAGTGACCACCCGTCTCGGTCTGGGTCACCCCCGCACTACCCTCTCGTGTGGCCAGCTTGAAGCAGGCGCCGCCGAGCGATCTACGATTGCCCCATGGCATACCCGGCGGATCTGCTGAGCAAGGACGAGGAGGTCGCACTCGACCTGCGGCCCCATTGGGCGACGCTGCTCGCTCCGGGGACGCTGCTCGCAGTCGGCGTCGTGGCAACAATCGTCGCGGTGTTCTTCATCGAACGCTGGCCGGCACTCGATTGGATTGCCCTCGGCCTGCTCGTCATCGCCGCCTTGTACTTCGCCTACCACTGGACGATCTGGAACACGACGCAGTTTGTCGTCACGAATGAGCGGGTGATCTCTCGTGTCGGCGTCGTCTCGAAGAAGGGTCTGGAGATTCCGCTCGATCAGATCAGCGCGGTGACATTCAACCAAACCATGCTCGAACGACTGGTCGGCGCGGGTGATCTCGGCATCGAGTCGTCGAGTGAAGGCGGTGTCCAGTCGTTCTCGAACGTTCGCCGCCCGAACCACGTGCAACAAGAGATCTATCGCATGACCGAAATGCTCGAAGAACGCCACGTCAGCCGCATCGGTGAAGCGGTGAGCTCGGGTACCGCCACAATCCCCGAACAGATCCAGCACCTCGACGACCTCCGCCGGTCCGGTGCCTTGACCGACAAGGAATTCAAACGCTCGAAGACCGCACTGCTCGCCCGCCTCGAGGAGTAGTCGGTTACGAGCGTCGGCGTGGTCGACAAAGATGGTGCCATGAGCGCATCAGGTACTACCCGAGTTGTCGTCGCCATGATGGAGCACGAGACGAACACGTTCTCGCCCGTCCCTACCCTGCTCGAGCGGTTTGGCCGAGGCGGCTTCGGCGTGCCGAGGGGCCCCGAGGTCATCGAGCGGTTTCAGGGAACGGGAACCGGCATCGGCGCATTCCTCGACGTCGCCACCGAAGCCGGCTGGGAGATCGCCTCGCCGATCGCGGCGAACGCGGCACCGAGCGGCCGGGTCGACGCGGCGGCGTACGCCGAGATGACGGGCGCGATCTGCGACGCCGTCGAAGCCGGTTGCGATGCCGTCTTCCTCGATCTGCATGGCGCGATGGTGGCGGAGACCACGATCGATGGCGAAGGCACGCTGCTCGGCCGCATTCGTCGGATCGCGCCGGACATTCCGATCGCGATCAGCCTCGATCTGCACGCAAACATGACGGCCGAGATCGTCGAGAACTGCACCGTGCTCGTCGGCTACAAGACCTACCCCCACCTCGATATGTACGAGGCCGGCGAACACGCGGGCCGCCTACTCGTGCGCACCCTCGCAGGTGAGATCAACCCGGTCATGGTGTGGGGTCAACGGCCGATCTTGGCACAGACGTTGCGCATGGGCCATGACGACGAGCCGATGGGCCCACTACTTGAGACGGCTCGGATGCAAGAGGCGAATGGCCTGCTCGCATCATCGGTCTTCGGCGGCTTTCCGCTCGCCGATATTTGGCACGCAGGCCTCTCGGTCGTCACGATCGCCGACGGTGACCAGGCCGCGGCCGAAGCCGCGCGCGACGACATCCTCGACGCGGCGTGGGCCGAGCGCGCTGAGTTCATGTTCGAGAGCAAACCGCTGTCGGAAACCGTGGCTGAGGCCAAGGCGATGGCCGATGGGCCGATCATCCTGCTCGACCACTGCGACAACGCAGCCTCAGGGGGAACCCAGGACACCGTTGCCGTGCTCGCGGAGGTGATCGCTCAAGGCCTCGAAGACGTCGCGATGTTCGCGATTTGCGACCCCGACGCCGTGCAGCAGATGACGGCGGCCGGCGTCGGCAACGAGGTCACGCTCGCGCTCGGCGGCAAGGTCGACATGCCCCAGATCGGGCGGGTCGGCGAACCGTTGGAGGTCACCGGACGGGTGCGTTCGCTGACCGATGGCGTGTTCACGATCACGGTGCCGATGGGCCGAGGAACGCAGACCGACATGGGTCCGTCAGGCGTGCTCGAAATCGGTTCGGTGAAGGTCGTTGTCATCTCGCGCAATGTCGAGCCACAAGACCCCGGGTGCTTTCGCAGCATGGGCATCGAGCCGACCCACATGCGCTATCTCATTCTGAAATCGCGCATTCACTACCGGGCTGGCTTCACCGACATTTCGACTCGGGATATCCCCTGCAACGGCGTCGGCGTCACAAGTTCCGACAACACGTTGTTCACGTTCGAAGATGTGCGCCGGCCCATCTATCCACTCGACCCAAACACAACAGCGACACCCGAATACGGTCCACCGCCGACGCCGGTGGCGTAGAACCGACCGAGATTGAAATCAGTCGTTCGATCCTTCGAGATCCGCAAGAAAGCCGAGCAATGGTTCGGTGAATAAGTCAGGGGCTTCGACCAAGCCCATGTGTTGGAGGCCAGGCACGATGATGGTTTGCGCGCCGGGTGTCTCTGCAGCGATCGCATGGCTCATCGCCGGGGTGCTGCCGGTGTCGTTTTCGCACGTCATCACGAGCGTCGGCTTCGTAATCGGCGGCTCGGGTGCGATCAGCTCGACGACACCGTTCGCGAGTACCCATCGGCATTCGGCATAGACCGGCGGATCGTTCGCGAGCACACCAACCTTGACGGTTTCGACGATCTCCGACGACACGGCTCGAAACGACTCGGTGAACCAGCGCACGAGCGTGGCGTCGATCGTGGCACCCGGACCACCGGCCGCGCTTGCTGCGGCGCGTTCCTCGACGAGACGCTGGGCGTCGTCGCCGCGTTCATGTGGCGAGTTGAAGATGGCGAGCGAATGCACTCGATCAGGATGATCGATCGCAAATCGCCGATTGATCATGCCGCCAAGTGAGAACCCGACGACCGCGACCTGCTCGATATCGAGTTCATCGAGGAGCTCAAGCAGTTGCTCGGCGAACAAGGTGAGGTCAGGCGTTCGAGGTGGATTCGAGCTCTCACCGTGACCGAACAGGTCATAGCGAATCACCCGGTGACGAGCGGTCAGCGCGACGAGATGCCCATCCCAGGTTGACCGATCGAGGCCCAGCCCGTGGACGAGCACAATCGGCACCCCGGGCCGATCATGACGAGCTGGTAGGTCGTCGTACACAGTGCCGTTGGACATCTTCACCGTCCCATGCTGCACGATCGCACTGCCCCTCTCAGCATTGGCTAGTTGCTCGGCCAACGGGTGGCGATGTACTTCTGCTTCTCGGCTTCGTCAGTCTCTTCATGCGTCTTGCCGTTGAGACGAATGTAGAAGGCCGTCTTCTTCTCGTGCTGACCTTTCTTGACCACAACCACCTTTGCTTGTACCGGAACAGCCGATGGCTTCACGTGCACTCGACAGATGTCCTTGCCGTCGACCGAGTGCATTTGTGTGATCACTCGTGAGGCCGCGGTCGAGCCCATCGAGTTTTGGACGATCTGCGTCAGGTGCAGCTGAAAGAGATCGGCGTCGTCTTTGCCGTCCTTGTGCAAGGTCACGTAGTCGGACTGAAGTCCGAACGGAACCCCCTTGTTGGTCCCGGGCGGTTCCTGTGCTCCGATGAGCAAGGTGCCGCCGTCCTCCGAGTTCAGGAACGCGGCGATTGTCTTGAGCGACGCGGTCTCAAGCGGTTTGAACAGTTGCCCAAGGTCGTCGCCCTGGGCGTGCGTCCGAAGTGTTGACTTGTACTCCAGGTACGCACCTTCGCCCTTGTCGAGCAGCTGGCCGATCGGGCAGTGCTGCTGGCCGGCGACGATTGCTTTCGTTTGGATCAGAGGCAGATAGGCCGAGAGCACATCGTCAGCCAGTTCTTCATTGTCGAGGTAACTCGAAGTGACATCCTGAGCGACGCTGAACTGCTCGATCACTCGCTCTTTGAACTCTTGCTGCACGGCGAGCTTGAAGCCAGGGCCGTCGTTCGCCGCTGCTGCCTGCTGGATGGTGGCCGAGTCGACCATCTTGTCGGCGGCGGTGTCGAACACCAATCGTGCTTCGGGCGGAAGGTTCAACCCGTGCTTGTCGTTGAGCTTGTTGATGATCTCCGAGAGCGGCGCCTCTTCTTCCTTGCGGCCGCCACCGCCATCGGTGACTTGCGTGAGTTCGCCGTCGTCGTCGGGATCGAGCCCAACCGAGCCTTCGAACGTGGGTGTGATCGTCAGATGCGTGAGTTCGATCTCGCCGGCCAGGTCGATGCCGTTGCCCGCGTCATCTCGTACGAACTGAGCCAGCGCTTTACAGAAGAGGTAGTCGCGTTCGAGCTTCACATCACCGAACGACACGATCTGCGACAAGAACGAGTACGTGCGTACGAAGCGCGTCAGCGCATCACGGAAGCCGTCCTTCTCGTCGTCGTCGAGGTCGTGGTTGAAGCGTTCGACTGCTGGACCCAACGCGGCGTGGATGCCAGCAGTCGTGTTGTCCTTGAGTAGCAACAGGGTGACGAAGGCATGGATCTCTTCGGGCCAGAGGATGCCGTAGTCGTTTAACTCTTCGCGAGCGGTGTACATCAGGTGCGGCTCGGTCGGCTGAGCAACGGTGCGCGTGTACCAAGGAGCGAACGCCTTCTTGATGTCTTCGGCGTCGTTGCGAAGGTCGAGCACAAAGGTGCCGTCCTTCTTTGGGTGGGTGCGGTTCAGCCGCGACAACGTTTGCACCGCGGCGAGCCCGGAGAGTGTCTTGTCGACGTACATGGCGTAGAGCTTCGGCTGATCGAAACCGGTCTGATATTTCTCGGCGACAACCATGATCTGGAACTCGTCGGTGTCGAAGCGTTCGGGCGTCTGGGTGTCGGGGAAGCCGTTCGCTTTGGATTCGGTGATGTCGTCGCCGTCTTCGTTCAACGAGCCGCTGAAGGCAACGAGCACGCCGAGCTTGATGCCGTGTTCGTTGCAGTACTTGTCGAGTTGTTGTTTGTAGCGAAGAGCATGCAGTCGAGACGAGGTGACGACCATGGCCTTGGCTTGACCGCCGACCTTGTGCCGCACGTGCTCTTGAAAGTGTTTGACGATGATCTCGGCCCGTTGCGCCAGGTTGTGTTCGTGCAGGCTGACGTACTTTGCGATTGCGACGCGAGCTTTCGCCGTTGCGTAAGCGGGGTCGTCCTCGATCGCCTTTTCGAGTTTGTAATACGTCTGGTAGGTCAGGTAGTTGGCGAGCGTGTCGTGGATGTACCCCTCTTCGATCGCCTGGCGCATCGAGTAGAGATGGAAGGCCTCGGGCTTACCTTGATCGTTCTTCGTGCCGAAGAGTTCCAGCGTCTTTGCTTTCGGAGTTGCCGTGAAGGCAAAGAAGCTCATGTTGGCCTGGCGGCCACGGGCTGCGACCTCGGCTGCGAGCATGTCTTCGACCGGATCGGGTGCTTCCTCGGTGGCGCTGAAGTCGAACTCTTCGGCGGCGGCAAGTTGCGCCTCGGGGGCGCCGGGTCCGACGCCGAGTACTCGTTTCATTTCTTTCGCGGACTCACCCGTCTGCGATGAATGGGCCTCGTCAATAATCACGGCGTAACGACGGTCGGGGAGGTCCTCGCCATGTTTCATCACATGGGGGAACTTCTGCAGCGTCGTGATGATGATTTGTGCGCTATCGCCGGCGAGGGACGCGGCGAGTTGTGAGGAGTCTTCGTCGATCTTCTGCACGACCCCTTGGGTGTGATCGATGCGGTAGATGGTTTCTTGGAGCTGGCGGTCGAGCACGACCCGGTCGGTGATCACGATCACTTTGTTGAACACGCGCTTGTCGTCGGCGTGCAGGGTCGACAGTCGATAGGCGAGCCAGGCAATCGTATTCGACTTTCCTGACCCGGCCGAGTGCTGGATGAGATACGAATGGCCCGCGCCAAAGGTGCGGGCGTCGTCCTCGATTCGCAACACGGCATCCCATTGATGGAAACGAGGAAAGATCGTCGTGATCTTGGCCTTCGACCCCTTGCCATCTTTTTCGACGTGCACGAAACGCCGCAATAGATCGAGCCACGGCTCGCGTTTCCAGACGTCTTCCCAGAGGTAGGCGGTGCGATGCCCGTTCTTGTTCACTGGGTTACCAGCGGCCTGGCCGTTGCCCTTGTTGAAGTGCAAGAACCGGGTTTGTTTGCCGGCGAGTTTTGTTGTCATCGACACCGATTCGGTGTCGGCGGCGAAGTGCACGACGGCTCGGTTTGCGAGTGTCAGATTCTTGGCGTCGCGCTCGCCGTATTGCTTCTGAGCATCGGCCATGGTCTGGCGAGTCAGATGGTTCTTCAGCTCGGCGGTGGCGACGGGCAGGCCGTTGACGAAAAGGCAGAGGTCGAGTGTCTTCGTCGAGTTCGGATCGAACGGCAGCTGGCGGGTGACGGTCAGCCGATTGGCGGCGTACCTCGCGGCGAGCTTCTCGTTCAGCCCGAATGCGGGCTTGAAGTAGGCGAGCTTGATGTCGGCTTTGTGTGAACCGGCGTAAACAACACCTCGCCGCAACACATCGACCGTGCCTCGGGCATCGAGCTCGGCCGCAAGCCGCTTGGTGAATGCCTGCTGCGCAGCACCGGGATCGCCGCTATGGGACTTGAGTACGTTCGCCCATTCGTCGGCCTGGGTTGCGCCGATGAACGCGAACAGCTCGGCGGTGTCGATGCCAAGCGTCGCATCGAAGTCGTGCGGCTGGCCCTGCTGGTTGCCGACCTTTGGTTCGAGGTACCCGCCCTGGCGATGAAGCCAATCTGCGATATGCGACTCGAACGCTTCTTCATCTGGTTTCCCCACGGCGTCATGGTAGATGCCAACATGAAACACACACAGAACTTGCGGCGGGGCGCGCCGCACTCACCGGCTGCGGTCATGTGACGGTTTCGCCGGTGGGTGTGGTGATGGTGATTGTTTGGTCGGGTTGGCGGGTGACGGTGTAGCCGCGTTCTTTTAACCGGTTGTGTCTGGGGCAGGCGGGTAGGCCGTTGAGTTGGTTGCTGGGCCCGCCGCGGGCTGCGGGTTTGAGGTGGTCGATGTGGCAGCT
>Ga0114956_1004242_pt1 | contig 10933 bp, 5 predicted proteins | sample MaitaG_FD_87304 | JGI IMG/M metagenome (GOLD analysis project Ga0114956, IMG submission 87304) | Marine algal microbial communities from Maine, USA - Maine_Asex2 metaG | ecosystem: Host-associated > Algae > Red algae > Unclassified | place: Maine, USA | collected 2015-01-05 | reverse complement strand
AGCGCTTCAAGCTCTGGCCGTCGCGCATCGACCGACAAGCTTTCGAGTATGCGATGGACAATGACAAGGCTGTGCCAGTGGGCCTGGCGGACAGCCGAATCGTTCAGGCGCATCGGTTCTTTGTCGAAGCGATGAGTGATTGGTCCACGGAGCCAAGCGATTGCGCGGATGAACAAATAGTCGGAGCGCGACTTGCTGCGCTCGCCGAAGTTCTGCAGCAACACCTCCAGATTGTGGCTATTGACCTGTCGTCGTCGGACGACGACCAGTTGATCTTCGAAACGCTCAACGATCGCGGGACGCCACTCCTCGCTGCCGACTTGATCAAGAACTACGTCTTCCAGCGCTGTGACGAGCTCGGAGCGGACGTCGACACTTGGGGCGATCTCTATTGGGCCGACTTTGACAATGATTGGTGGCGCGATGAGATCGCTCAGGGCCGATTGCTGCGCTCGAAGATCGACCTCTTCCTTCAGTACTGGCTCACGATGCGGGTGAAGGACGAGATCCCGACCGATGCCGTGTTTGCTCAGTTTCGGCGGCACGCTGACGAGCACCTGAGAGAACGCGACTCAGCTGAGTCCTTCTTGGCGCAGCTTCGAGAAGACGCCGACACCTTCCGCGAGTTTGCTCAACTCGATCGCCGCACCGCCCAGGGGAGCTTCTACGCCCGCGTTATAGAGGCTCTTGAAATGGGAGTGTTCATTCCGCTGCTGCTTTGGGTAATCACCGATGCACACCAAACTTCCCCTGAGCAGGCGGATCGCGCACTTGGGGCCGTCGAGAGTTGGGCCGTCAGGCGGACTTTGCTTCGCCGGACAATGAAAGATGTAAACCGGCTTGTTGTTGCACTGCTTAGGGAGCTCGACTCGCATCCAGCTGAGAGTGTGGGCGATGCAACTATCGAATATCTGCAAGCGCAGACAGCTGACGCTCGGACATGGCCAACAGATGCGGAGCTTGTTACCCAGCTCCCGCGGGTCAAGGTTTATGGCAACATCAAGCAACAGCGGCTTCGTGCGATTCTGTCGGGTGTAGAGCTTCAACTCCGTACGGCGCGACATGAAGACGTCTCACTACCTGAAAAGTTAGACATCGAACATGTAATGCCGCGCGGGTGGCGAACCTACTGGCAGGACGGGATTCTAGGCGATCCCGAGGCGTGCGCTCACCGAGATATCGTCATCAACACAATCGGGAACCTCACCCTCGTCACGAAGAGTCTTAACAGCACGTTGTCCAACCGCCCTTGGAAAGATGACGATGCTGTCGCCGCTCGTGGCGGTGGCGTCGACAAGGGGCTTGGTAAGCGCTCACTGCTGAACAAGTACAGCGTTCTGGCTCTTAGCCGAGAAATCGTTGACGACCATCCCGAGTCGTGGACTGAGGCGGACATCTATGCACGGTCCGAGGCGCTTGCAAAGGCGATTGCTGTCGCTTGGCCGGTTGGATAGACCATTCCATTGGATCCTGGTCCTGCTCACGGTCGGTTCACGGTCAATGGCTACCACGACTCCAAACAATTACCGTTAGGCCGATGTCCGCACCAAGCTGCGTCCGTTATCGCTATGGCCCCTTTGAAGTGGCGCACCGCGATGTCACAGCAAACCGCGACAATGTCTCGGCGAGATGCGTCCTTCTAGTGAGGATTAGTTAGATACACGGGGGTTCCATGACCAAGGCAGCAGAGCAGAATCGAACGATTTATTCAGTCGATGGTCGTCGCGTGCGCCTCGGCGATCTCATAGATGCCGACCTTTTGGCTGCTGGAGACGTTTTGGTTTTCGAGCGGCCACGACTAGGTAAGTCTTACCGGGCGACGGTTGCGGACGGCGGAGCACTCACTATCGAGGACGGAAGCGTGCACCAGGCCCCGTCGCGTGCGGCAGCCGAGGCAGCGGGGATCGACGCGGTTGATGGCTGGTCTGCTTGGGTTGTCGAAGGGTCTGGGCGTTCGCTTGCCGATCTTCGATCAGCGATGCTTGCCCAAGCTGACGAGGGCGATGATTTGCACCAGCGCCTCTCGCAAGTAGCTAACGGCACCGAAGTGAAGGTTCGCGATCTGCTTGGGTGGTGGGGCGCCAAAGGTCGAGGCCGACTCGTTTCTGGTCAGATCGCCGCTGATCTCGCCAACCATGATCTGATCTCGGTGCCGGATTTCGAGAAGGTGACGCTTGATGCGACGGTTGTATTGCGTCACCGCTCGCACGATGTCGATGGAACTCAGAGCGCAGTCGGTCTTGCGGAAGATCTGGACGAAGAAGACGAGCACGAACTCGGATTGACGATCGGAAACCTGCCGACGGCGTTTTCTGAGCTGACTTCAGTGAAACCAACCGATGCCGTCAATGTTGCAACGAGTCATATGCAACTCAACGATTACTGGCAACTGCCAGTTATCGACAAGAACGGGCGCTTCTATGGCGCAGTCACATGGGAATCGATCGCCATGGGTTCGCTACAAGGCAACGCATTTAGCGTCAGCGATGTGCTCCTCGACGCACAGGTCCACTCATTTGATGCCGAGTTGATCGATGTACTGCCTTCGCTTGTCGACGGCGGCTTCATTCTGGTCACCGGTGCAGATCAAGAGATGGCCGGCATCATCACCATGTCCGACGTGGTCGAAGCGTACGGCGATCTAGCCACGCCATTCATTGTGGTTGGCGAGACCGATCACCTTCTGCGACGGATACTCCAGTCCATCGCAAATCTTGAAGACGTTCAAAACAGTGTTGGATCCGAGACGCGGAAGATCAAGTCGTTCGACGACCTCACCTTCGGCGACTACAAGAGCATGTTGGGTCAACGCACGCTGTGGGACAAATTGCCGACATTGTTGGACCGTAAGGTGTTCGGTCATCGTCTAGATGAGGTGCGTGAGATCCGCAACTCACTGGCCCACTTCGAACCCGATCCTCTACAAGACGGCGACCTGCAGAAGCTACGGCTCTTCCTCGATGTCGTACGTCACATCGCGAGCGAGATCTAAATGGTGTACTACCGCGGAGAGGCACACTGCAGCCTGCACGACAACCCCGAGTGCGAATGCACGATCGTCACAGAAGCGATGCAGCGCGGCACCGAGCCAGTACCAGGGGCGATCTACTCGCACGGTGGCGAGGCCCCAGGTTGCATTCAGTGGCTTGTTGAGGGTCCCGTCAAGCTACGGGCGTGGCGTCATGTGTGGAAGGCTGACGGGGGTGACGGCGTGATCGAGGTTTACCCGGCCGCATCTGCCCTCATATGGGAACACGATGCGAAGGAAGGGTTCGATGAGTTGGTCCGTGCAGCGGGGCTTAGCTTTAGCGCAGAATCACAGCAGAGGATGAACCAACATTGTCGTGATGCGGTCGTTTGCGCTCTAACCGCTAGGGCTTTTGACCTTGGGTTGATCGAACGTCCGGACGGCGGGCATACCAGACGAGGCTCGACAGGAAGGCTGGATCTTCTTGCCTGCGAAAGCTTCGCTTCAGAATCTGCGAGCCGGAGCATGACCTCAGGCTTTACTGATCCTGGTTTGCGCGTTGGTGAGTCGAGTGTCGGTGATTTCTGGAAGTGGGCGTATTCCTCGCTGGCGGACAACGCGACTCGGGGCGTGTTCGCCGAGTACCTTGTCGGCTTGGCTCTTGATGTCTTGGGCGAACCTCGAACAAATTGGGATGCGGCTGACTTGCGATATCTCGGGCATCTCATCGAGGTGAAGTCTTCGGCAGACAATCAGAGCTGGAACCAAGACAAGCCGTCCGTAGTTCGGTTCGCTGCTGGCAAGAAGCGATGGTGGAATGCAAAAACAGGCGAGTGGTCGGCCGTTGCTGAACGGCCCGCTGTGGTTTACGTCTTCTGTCACTTCCGGGGCGCGGCAACCTCAGACGAGGTCGTCGATATTGGCCTTTGGGATTTCTATCCCGTGGCGACGCCCCAACTAGATGTCGAGCTAAGCGAAACGCAGTCGCTGGGATTGAACCGCCTACGAAGCCTGGCAGCACCAATCAGCCACGCTGATCTGCGAGCAGCGGTGGACGAGCTGCTTGCTGCTGTATGACGCGACCTACAGCAGTCTCGCGGCGACGTCCTAGTTACTGGGTGAAGTTTCTATCCTGGTCGTCTAAGGCCCGGGAGATGCCGCGTGTCAATCTGTCAACTTGTTGGGCGGGTGCGCTGCGCTGTGCCGTCTCTGACCGATTAGGTGTGGCGTTTATGCGCGATCCGAATTAGTTCATCGACGGGGATCGTCCAAGAATTCCAATCTCCTCGATTCCCCTTGGCGTGAGGAAACATGCCGTGCGCTAGGTCGCTAATGATCGCTCTAGTCGTGACCCCGCAGATGTCGGCAGCCTGGTTGACGGTTACGGCGACAGCACCCTCTACACAGTCGTCGCAGACAGCTGGCTTTCGACGTGTCGAGCCGTGCATGCAGACGGAGCAAACGACTGCTTCAGCGATGCTTTCGTCTCTCGGTATGGATTCAGCCTCACGTGAGTCCTTTATCGGACGTCCCTTGGCAATTCGGTAGGTCGCGTCAGACGGTCTGGGGGCTACCTCGAGACCTTCAGCAGACTCCGAATTGTTCTCATCGGGCTGATCCGGGGCCGGTCGGCTGATGAGGTCGGCGTCAGCATCCTCTGGCTGTTTTTCTACCTCACTATCGATATCTGCTGCGAACGTGTCCTGCACATCGGAAGCTGCAGCCGGTGAATTGTTGCCATCGGCCTCTGCCCTCAGCGGAAGGTCGGACGGATCGGAGCGAATGAGTTCGGTTAGAATCTCTTTCACATACTGCTGCGGATCGTCGTACCATTCCGAGGCAAGGAAACGATGGAATCGCCAGCCGATGCTCTCGAGGGTGCGCTGTCGATACAAGTCGTTTCTGATCTGCGTGTCAGAACTGTGCCATCGATCGCCATCGCATTCGACCGCAAGTCTGTTGCCGTGCTGATCTTGCACGACTATGTCGATTGAGTAACCGAGAGCCTCAACCTGCGTCATGATCGTCAAGTGGGGGTCGGCCCCGGCAAGCGCATTGACGACGTCGCGTTCGAATTTTGAATCGCAAGCTTCGAGTTGAACTGAAAGCGCAGGCGGCTCGGTTGGCGGCGTTTCGAGCAGAATCGCCCGCGCGTCGTTCGGTGCGAGTTGCGTCGGCGTGAACGAATGGAAGATCCAAAGCTGGTCGCGAGCGCGCGATACGGCAACGTTTAGTTGCTGAACGTTTCGCCGGTTTCGGCCGGTGTGCTCATGCGGCCAGATCCGGATCCGCTCTCCGACTGCGGGAGCTACCACTAGCGAGAGAAACATGACGTGCCGCTCCGCTCCCTGGAACTGGCTCGCAGTGCCGACTTCGAGGTTGCGGTCTCGCATTGCTTGCGGGCCGAGGGCGTCGATTAGGCCAGCTCGAAGACGCTTCAGGTGTGCCGATGAGTTTGGGCCAACAACCACAACGCCGAAGTCCATATCGCGATATTCGGGGTCTGCGTGACAGGCGACGACTTGTTGAACGATGGCCTTGATCTCTTCGACGTTTGCAGCGCTTTGTCCGGGTCTGTGTCCAAGCACCTCGACCAGCTCAACCGGGTTGAGTGCACCGGGCTCGCGAACGCGAGATGCTTTGAGGCTTCGGCCCATCGGGGCGTAGGACAGGCGGTTCGAGATATCGATGATCTCTGGCACGCACCGGAAGTGATCAACCATCATGTCGGGTCCCGTCATGACCTCCGCAACGTCGTATAGCGATAGGTCGTCCCCAACACGGTCCTCCAAACGGTGGCCAAAGATGTGCTCCCGTGCGATTGACCTCATCTTTTCGGCGTCTAAGACTTTGGACGGTGAGGTCTGAAGCTTGTCGCCGACGATGATTACTTGTTCAGCGATGGCGTATAGGAATATTGCCGGGAACCATGCCTGTGACGACTCGTCGACTATCACGACGTCAAAGCGGTCCTCGCCGGTGGGATAGCCAAGTATCTCGGCGACTCGATCAATCGTCATCACCCAGCATGGGATAGCAGGCGCTGCCGCAGTAGTCGCTTGACGGAGCGCCCGCATGCGAGCTGGGTAAGACTTCGCTGTCCTTGTCTTCGGAACAGCATCCATTGCGTTGGAGAGTGCGGATAGTGATGACCGCAGCTCACGTCGGTTCTGGAGTCGGTCGATCGCTTTACCCCAACAGCGGAGGCTCGCAAGCTTGTGCTCGCTTTGTCGGACCTCGCGATGGAGCTGCCGCAACTGCAGGTGCACTTGGTCTGCAGATCCAATCTCGTCTTTCCAACCGCGTACAGCGTTGCGGTGGTCCCGGAGGCGCTCGAATTCGGCTATTTCGCTTAAGACTGCGACAGCATTTTGATCCCCGACATCGAATTCAGCGAGGAGCGCCGGATGAGCTCGTTTGACTGCGTCCCGAACGGCCTCAAGGCGTACAGCCTGGTCTGCCATCTCGACTTCCTGCTCGAGCGCCTGAAGTGCCTGCCGGTATGTGGTGGGGTTCTCATCTGCAAGTGCTGCACTGATTGCTTGTGTGGCTGGAGACTGCGGAACGCATGCAGCGAGCGTGCGCTGGAGCCCACCGATGACGCGTTCGTGGTCATCTTTCAGGTCGCTCCTTCGCTGGTCGACCTGCGCCCGCTCAGCTACCCGGTTGACCGAACTTGGGACAAGTTCCGCTGTTCGAGCGCGCCCTGGCACTGCGGCCGCGGCAGAACAGACCTTCAGCAACTCGACTAGGTGGTCGCGGTCTTCTACGTCGACCGGGTTGCATTGATTTGCCCAGGATTCTGGGAGTACCTCATGCTGGATGCTTCTAACAGATACCGCACGAATTGCGGCCCGCGCCCGACTGGCTTCCGCCCGGTTCCGAATCGGCAGACCCATGATCGATATCGCAGGTGCCAGCGGGGCAGCAGCAGCTAGTCCCGCCAGCGTCTCCGACAGTTCCTTCGAAACCGTTGCCAATGCTGCTGTGAGAAGCGCCTCTGGTTGATCGGGTGCGCTCCCAAAAGGGAACGTGATCAAGTCGCCCACCAGCTTGCACGCGCTTTGCACTTGTTCAGAAAGCGCCGGTACCTCGATGACTGCGCTGAGCCAGTCGTGGTATGGCGTCTGCGCTGGCCGAGTGAGGGCGTTCTTGCCTGCCCACAGGTCGATTAGTTCGAGCTGCCTCCGGAAGCGCAGATACTCGGCGGCGCGTGCGGCTTCTTCTTCGTTATCGACCACTGAGCCACCCACGTGAACGTGAGTGATGAGATCTTTGACCTCGCGAATCACCTTGGGCGGCCGCACGATCCCGGTCATCTTGCCACCCTCAACAAGGTGCTCCAAAAGCATTCTTGCTTGACGCTCGAGCAGATGGAGAGCTGGCGCACCATCGCCAATTGTTACCTCGAGACCGACGGGATCTCTGCTGCCATCGATGAGGTCGCGGGCCTCATCGATAAGCGTGTCGACCGAACTATTGCCGTGTACCCGATGGTTCGTTACGTGGCGATCGAGCAAGCCGGAACGATCCCGGCGCAGTACCTCGATGGCGGCTTCGCAGTCACGGATCAGTTCTTTGGCTCGGTGGTAGTTGTCGAAGTTACCGAGTATGTCTGAGCTCTCGGCATGCCTCGACGCCTTTTCTTGACGTTTGATCAGTTCAGCGAATGGTTCGTCGAATCTGGTTGAGTCAAGGGCGAGGTATTCATCACACAAAGCGATGGCTTCGCTGCGGGCCTGTGGACGGTCCAAGGTCACGCTGTGGTCGATGTCTGCTGCGACGTCAGCTGCAGCACTGCCGGCCAGGGTGTAGTCCTCGCTGGTTCTCGTGATCGACGTCCACGGTGTGGGTGGTAGCTCCTGGAGCATCGAGGCGAGGAGCGCTAAGTCATCGACGATGCTAGAGAGTTCGGAGTGGTCGAAGTCACCAGGATCGCCCAAGATCGAGAGATCTTTCCTGTGATCTTGGAGCCACACCGCTAGATCGCTGGCCAGCATCAGTCCTTCGGGGAAACGGTTCTTGGCAAGGGAGCGGTGAGTGTCTTTGACAACATCGGTGAGCTTGACGAGATCTGCTGCCTCAGCAGGCAACACAGAGCCGCTCTCCGTGAGAAATGAATCGATCAGCGCGAGCTTGTCGGACGTTCCTGCGAGGACTATCTGGTGTCCGGAAGTCGGAATTGTTAGTTCTCCGAACGTTCGGTTACGCCGGTCTTCATCAGCGATAGCGATGAGTCTGCGCTCGGCGATTGCGATTGATTCTTCGAGCTTCTCGAGTTTGCTCACGGCGCCTTGTTCGTCACGTTGACGCTTTTCTTGCGACGAAGTTCTACTTGCACGACCGCTGAGGGTATTTACCGAAGCCTGCAGCGGTCCAGTGCCGCGGTCCCTGAGCATCGGGAGCATCAGGGGCTGCATATCCTCGGGCAGTTTGGATTGGACTTCGCCGAGTGCGCGCTCGTTGTCTGCCGTAATGAGCACGCGACGGCCCTCGGCCATGAGCACGGCTGCGAGGTTGGCAATCGTATGGGTCTTGCCTGTACCAGGGGGACCCTGCAAGACAAGGTGCGGTTCCCGGCGAGCGTTGTCGATCATTTCGCGCTGCTCTTCGTTGGCAGGCAGGGGAAGTGCAGCCCGTGCAGTCTCGATTGACTTTTTCTCTGGATGGTGTGTCGGAGAAACGATCATCTGGAACGGTTCTGAAACGTGACCGCCGTCGGCCATATCGGCCGCCATTTCACGGAGGAGTTTTAAAAGTGAAGAGCTGTCCCGCTTCCGCAAGAGCAATGCAGGGTTGGCGCCAAGTCCAACTTCATCAGCGCCGATCCTGTCGGAATGGGTTGAGATATCGACACCCCGGCGACCAAACGATGCCCGCACTGACTTGGCAGCGCGCACCGTGTCGTCGTAACTCTGCGCGTCCTGAAGGTCCCGCAATGGCTCGATAGCGTCGCCGAGAGTCGTCCGGGTATTTGTGTCCGTCCAGTTGATCTCAAGTCGGGCCGAGTCGACGATTGTCACACGAAGGGCCTGAGAGGCCCGATCCAGCTCGACTTCCGCTGGAGCTGTAACGAGGTGGCGCCGCAGTGGGTGTGGGTCGCCCTTTGCGACGAGGAGCCCGGTCGCAAAGACCAATTCCGAGTGTTCAGGCGGTGTTCGAGCTCCAAACAGGTCGTCGTAGAGGTCCTTGTGTTGTTGCCACGCCTGATGCTCTTCGCTATGGCGCGCGAGGGCGGCGTTGTGTTGTTCTTTTTGTTGCTTCGGAAGGAGTTGCCATGCATCGTCACTGAAGTGCTGTGGCGCAACTGGTTCGGGCCCTGGGAGCGATACCTGAAGTAGCGTTGATGCGGCGGTGTCTGGCCGGTCCAGATACGGCGACCGAATGCCTTCGCCCTGGGTCACTTCTTCGAGCCAAGCAGCAAACCCGTCGCTGGTTTGTGACTCGAAGGTCGACTGTCGCGTCGTGGTCGCTTCGGTTACGTCGCGAAGGAAGGCGGCGAGGTCTGCGGCATCGGGTCCGGTCTCGCTCATGCTTTCCTTCCAAAACAAGCTAGTAAGTAACGCTGTGACGATGGCTGGGCAGGGCTCATGATTGAAACAGAGGTACAAATGTATGTCGTTCGAATCTGTGACAGGTTATGCACAGCAGCGATCGCGCAGAATAGGCAAAAATATCGAATACCGATTTTGGTATTCGTTTGGAGTCTGCGCGTAGGGATAAGGGACTAGCCGAACAGCCGCTCGTACTGAGAGGGGCAATAGTTGACAAGCCCAGCGGTCGCGAGAATCGCTAGATCACCCTGCGACAAGCCGATGTCAAAGTTGGCAACGATGATACGCAATGAGAAGACCTCATCGTCCGAGGAATCTGCTGCAATATCGCAGAACCCTTCACCGATAAAATCGATGTCGGAGTCGGGCATTTCAGCAAGTCCTATTGCGGGCGCCGGGTTGAATCCCGATGCCATCGCTGTGAACTCTTCGGCAGAAGAATCCGTTCGTGTTGAAGCGACTGTTCCTGGTGGCACGACTGTAGGTCGCAGCGCGATCAACTGTGCACTTGGTGGAAGCAGCCGACCCATCGCCGGGACTTTTCGCAGATAGCTGCTGATGCCGAAATTCTCCTTGCCGACGAAGCGTGTTGACTGGCTGACCAGCCGAGGAAGGCTGAGGCCGCGCCAGTGCACTTCGTTTCACCAGGTGACATCGACTGCGCATCCAGCGTGGTCGGTTACCTCTTTGGTTCCGTTGCGGTAGCGAGGATCGTGACGAGGCCAGACAGTTAGGCCTGCCGCTGTGAGGTCGGCGGTGGCGGCGATGTGGTCGATCAGGCCGCGTTCGTCGCCCAGTGATTCATGCTTGCCGCCGGTGTGGAGGTGTAGCTCGTGGTCCTGAAGGATTGAACCCAACCGTCGGGCGAGCGGACCTCCGTCGGGAAGTCGGTGGTTGTAATCACCAGCCACGATGGTGCGGTCCGTCATGTTGTTCGCAAGTGCCTCGGGCAAGTGGTCGAGGTAGAGCGAGCGTTGAGCCCAGCGAACGACGATCGCGATTACGCGGATGCGACCACCAGGGCAGTCGACGTCAGCAGCAACGAAGTTTGCTGGTGGAAGACCATCTGCTCCCACGGCGTCGACGGCGGTAAGGGGATGCTTGGAGACAATGGCGACCTTTCGCTTGTCGCCAGAGCAGGTGCCTGGGTGCGTGCCGGCGTCCACCATGTGCGGCCACTCGGCGCTGGTGGGCACCGTCATCTCGCTGAGCACGACGACGTCGGCGTCGAACAATCCTGCTTCGTTCAGCATGTGAAGTCGACTGCGCATCCGGCGTGGTCGGTTACCTCTTTGGCTCCATTGCGGTAGCGAGGATCGTGCACTTGTGCGTTCGACGAGGGGTAGTCGTCGGTCCGCCCACACTGCACAGGGCTCCTCATAGCTGCGTGGGACCACTCTTCCCCTCCTGT
>Ga0114956_1004241_pt1 | contig 10938 bp, 4 predicted proteins | sample MaitaG_FD_87304 | JGI IMG/M metagenome (GOLD analysis project Ga0114956, IMG submission 87304) | Marine algal microbial communities from Maine, USA - Maine_Asex2 metaG | ecosystem: Host-associated > Algae > Red algae > Unclassified | place: Maine, USA | collected 2015-01-05 | reverse complement strand
GTAATATAGGTAATGGTATATGTTCCAGGATTAGCAGGCGCAGCAGTAGTAATTGCACCAGTATTAGGATTTAATGCCGCACCTAAACCATTAGAAGTATAAGTACCACTATTAATGTTTGCCCCAATAGGCATCTCAACAGCACCAGTTAAACAAAATGCCGTATCGCTATAAGCAAATGTAGCATCTAATTGACCAGTAATGGTAATGTCTATACAAATAGTATTAGGGCAATAAGCACCAGTAGTAGTTCTACAAACATTGTAAGTACCAATAGGTGAGTTAGGGTCAATAGTACCATTAGCTGCATTAATAATTAATCCTGCAGGAGTTGCTGACCAATTATCAATGGCACCAGAACCAGGAATGGTGGCGTTGGCCACAGCATCAGTTACACAAAAAGTATCTTGTGTATAAGTGAACAAAGCTGAGTCAATAGGAATAATCCAAATAGTTTGACAAACCGTATCGGGGCAACTAGAAAATGAGGTTCTGTAACACAATTCATACTGCCCAGGCGCATTAGCAGGATTGTTAGGGTTAACGCTACCATTAAAGTTCAAAGTAAGTCCTGTTGCCGACCAATTACCACCAGGGTTAGTAGGTGTAGGTGTAATATTACCACCACCTACACATGTACTATCATTGTTTAGGTTAAAAGATGCATCAAGCTGCGGATCTATGGTAATATTAAACGTAGCAGTATCAGCACAATTATTTCCAGGATTTAAACCTACCGTTGAATGTGATATGGTAAACATACCTGGGCCGCTCATGTTTAAATCAACAACCCCAGTACTTGAATTAATGCTACCTCCATTATTTATTGTAAAAACACCACCTATTCTACTAGGTACGGGGTCAGTTTCAGTTATACAATAAGTTGTTTTGCTATATGTAAAAGTGGCAGTATCAACGTTGGCTATGTATATGGGGATAAAGCTGGTATCTGGACAAGCATCTTGCGTAGTAATATATCGTATTCCATAAGGACCCGCTATGGTTGCTGCGGAGGTCGTAATGGCACCTGTATTTACATTTAAACCAACCAAAGTTGGAAAAGACGTAAACGTTCCGCCAGCATTGGTGATGCTTGGATTAATTACACTGCCATTAACACAAATAGTATCAGGATTATAAGAGAAAGTTGGGTCGAGTTGAGCTCTAATCCAAATTGTTACTTGAAAAGTATCAGGACATGGCCCATTAGTGGCATAACAAACGTCATACTGGCCTGGTGGATACAACTGTAAATCTAACTGACCAGATAATGAGTTAACTAAACCGGGAAAGGCTCCACTGCAGTCATAAAAAGTACCACCTGGAGTAGCAACGCTATTTAAAAGCGGATTGCTCTCGTTAACACAAAAGGTGTCTTTGGCATAAGAAAAAGTTGGATCGTCAACATCAAAAATGTAAATGTCAAAAGTATCGGTATTTGTACAATTGCCAGATGGTGAAGAAACGGTATAGTAAATTTTATAAAGGTTGCCACAGCATCCATTAACAATGTTTATTTCCCCCATAGCATTTACTATTCCTACAGAATCAGAACTCCACACGCCCATCGGAGTTACCACTCCAACTGGGAGTGGATTCGCATCAAATGAACAAAGTGAATCATTAGCATAACCAAATGAAGCATCTGGGACTTCTTCTATCGTAAAAGATACTGTTGAACTATCCTGACAGGGTCCAGTAGGAGTGGCATACTGAATCGTGTAGGTTGTGTTTGGATTTGAACCCATAAGAATGTTAACGGCACCTGTTGTGGGGTTTATATTAAGCCCTGCAGGAGTTACGCTAAACACACCTCCTGTAACACCAGTTATTACTGGAGTCTGAATTGTATCATTATCGCAATATGTTGTATTAGTGTATGAAAAGGATGCGTCATCAATTGATGTAATGGTAATCATAAAAGTATCGCTTGCTGGGCAAGTTCCACCAAATGAATGAACAATGGTATAAACTGTGCCTACTGTTCCAAGACTAGGGTCAATTTCGCCAGTCATTGGGTTAATGAAACCTGCTGGGGAAGGTGTTGAAGTAAACGTTCCTCCGAAAGTGGCAACACTATCAGGTAATTCTGGCGGTGCGGTAATACAATAGCTAGGGTTTAGATAAGTAAAATATGGATTAGGACTATTTGCATAACATATTGTAAAACTATCAATTGCAGGGCATTGGCCATATGTAATATAAACAATGGTATCGCAAGTATTTGGTATTACGGTTGTAACATCAATAAACCCTGCAGTATCAATAGAAGCACCACCTGTAATTGACCAACCACCTTGCGGGTACGCAACTGTTAATGGCCCAACATTGCCAGCATTGGTGCAAATGGTATCAGGATAAGTAAATGATGGATCATCCGTTGCTACAAAGCGAATAGTAAACGTATCACAAATAGGACAAATTTGCTGAGTGCAATGTTGTATAACGGCAGAATCTCCTGGAGAAACTGAACTTGTATCTATTTCACCGGTTGTACTATTTACAATTACTCCTGGTGTTAAAGTGCTAAAAACTCCTCCAGAATTTGCTACAAAATTGGGTATAGGATTGCCTATGTCTATGCAGAAATCAGTGGTAGGATATGTAAAACTTGGGTTGGCTGCAGAATCTAAAAAGATAACAAAGGTTGATGAGTCATTGCAAAAATTAGGCGACACATAACTAATGGTATAGGATGTGTTTGGTGTTCCGGTACTTAAATCAATTAAACCAGATGAAGAGTTAACTGAGATTCCAATCGCACTAAAAGTACCACCAGTGGTGGTTATTGAGTCTGGAAGAATATCAGCATCTGTGGTACAAAAATGATTGGTGTCGTAGCTAAAAAATGGATTGTCAATACCAACTATATCTATACAAATTGTGTCAAAATTAACACAGGTATCATTGTCAGTTCTTAAAATATAACATAAGTTTTGGCCAGCAGACCCAACTGCAGGTGGAGTTGCAATAGGACATTCAATAGTATCGCTTGATAAATAAGCTAATGGAGCGCTTCCAATACCTATCCATTGAAATGAGTAATGAGGAGGATGTACTCCGCCAATTTTAATTGAAGAACCTTCACATACAGCAGTATCCTTACCTGCTATTGCAATAGGCTGACCCCCTGAAACTATAGTTACTGTTACCGTATCAAAAGAGGAACACAAGCCAGCGGAATCCCTCACCTCAACAACGTAATCGCATGAGAATCCAGGAAACGGTGGGCCACTAAATGTTGGGTTAGGACAATTGGTGCAACTTAAGTTACCTAAACAAAGGGGATTGCCTGTCCAAATAAATATTGAGTTGTTTGGTCCAGTTGGGTTTCCACCAATAATTACGGAAGTGTTAATGCAAACTTCTATATCGGGCCCTGCATCTGCTGTAGGGTTGTCAATAATTATGTCCACAGAATCTTTATAAGTACAACCAGTAGCTGTAGTTGTAGCTACCAAACAATAGCGGCAAGTATCTGTGGTGCCAGCAGGTGGAAAAACAGTAGCATTATTTAATGCTGGAAACAAATAACTGGCACAGTTAGGACTACTAGAAATCCAACTATAAGTAACACCGGCTTGTCCGGTTGCTCCGCTACCAATATTAACAGCGGTACCACCACAAACAGTTTGGTCAACCCCAGCGATAACTATGGGTAGTGGGTTTATGAATATTACAACTGTATCAGTATCTGAGCAATTATCAACGGTAGTAGAGATTACAATAAATTCTATAGGACTTGGAACGGAAGTTCCTGGTGTGGTGCAAAAAATAGGGTTAGCAGAAGTGGTGTTATTTAAAAAATTTGCTGCAGCGGCAGGAGGGTTTGAGAGCCATTGATGACTAACGGCCCCTGGTGGAGGAGTAGAATTAGTGGTAGGACTTCCGCCTAAGGTATAACAATCACCAACACATAACGTAGTATCATTTCCTGCAAAAGTAGTTATAGGACTTGCCTCTCCAATTGTAAATCGTGAAACTGCAGGGCAATCATTGTCTCCAACATCTTCCGTTAGTATAGTATAGCTTCCAACAACTAGGTTTACTAATGGAAAAGTACCTCCAACTGGAATAGGCCCAGCAACTATGCCTGCTGGATCGGTAACATATACATTCCAAGGGCCCACTCCCTGTGGTGTCACAAGTGCAGAACCGTTTGCTGCCCCTTTACAAGTAGCATTAGTAACGGCTACCAATGCTGAGTCGCAACACTGTAAGGTTGGTGTAGGTCCAGGAGGGAAAGCTGGTGGTGTTCCAACACAACCGCCAGTGTTACCAGCCCAACAACCCGATTGTCTATCAGAAGTTGCTAGTGTACTCATTGATAAGCTGGCTCCAGCAACGCACAAAGCGCCATTATTGGTGGTAATATCCCAACAAAAAGTGTTACAAGTGGGAGTTGGAAATTGCGAATCACCCCAATCATCACCTACCACCCCATTGTTAAAAGGACTGCAACAAGAGGAGTTTACTCCATTATCATACCACCAGCCAGGACCATAGCTTGGCAACCCTGCTTTACAACTAGTCATGGTTGTGTTAACGTAAATATAAGTTGCTGCGCCTGAGCATCCTGCCCCTCCATTAGGTGATGAAATTGGCACTATGGATGTAATATCCCATCCTGCTCCAGGCTGTATCTCTAGACCATGAAACCAATCGGCTCCGGAATTAGTATAACCTGTAATTGTATAGCAAAATGATACGGTAGTTCCACCAGGATAACCACCTAAAGTAGGCGCAGGAGTTATTGTCCAAGAATCGCCTGTTACACATTGCGCTTGAAGGCTATTTCCTTTGAAAAGAAACGTAAGTAACAATAAGACTATTAGGCAATACCGCATTCTATTTATTTTCATATCACAGTTATGTTTAAAGGCAGGCGATATGTTGTAGTATTGGATAGGCACAAAAAAGCACTGTAGTGATTAGTTACAGTGCTTTGTAAATTTAAGTTAAAAAAATTAAAGAAGCTATTCTTTTTTCTTCTTTTTCTTCTTTTTCTTTTTGCCTTTATCTTCTAATTCCTTTTTGGCATTTTCTAAATTCATGTCCTCCGCTTCCTTTGCTTCTTTAGCTTTCTTGGCTGCTTCTTCTAACCTTGCCTTTTTTGCTTCTTCAGGTGAAACATCTACTCCTCCTTGAGCTTTCTTTTCATCATCAATTGCTCTAAAGCGTTGTTTATAACCAATATTTACACCTTTAACAGTACCTAAAATTTTCATTTCAGTTCTTCTGTTTAATGCTCTCCCTTCTTCATTATCTGATCCATCAGGGTTTTCATTTGCTGCTATTGGTTGTTTTTCACCATAACCCACAGCTATCATTCTAATAGGGTCAACTCCTTTTTCGGTAAGGTACCTAACTACACTTTTGGCTCTTCTTTCAGATAATTCTTGGTTGTATTCGTCACTACCTTTACTATCGGTGTGTGCTCCTAGCTCAACCTTTAGCGTATTGTTCTCATTTAAAAAGGATACCAATGAATCCAATGATTTAAAAGAAGTTGGCTTTAGAAAATCTTTAGCAAATTCGTAATACACATTTTCTAGTACAAAGGTTTGTGGCTCTAATGATTTAGAAATTGTAGCAGTGGAATTTAATGTATCAGATACTTCAAACTTATGTGTTGAAAAAGCTCCACTTCCAGATAAAAAACCTTCTTTGGATGCAGTTATTTTATAATCTTGATTTAGATTTAAGTCAAAATAGAATGAATCTTTCTTAACACTTAAGGTATCATAAGCAATAATATTTTCATCTCCTGTTTCAGCATCAATTAATGATAGTGCTACAATTGCATCTGTTGAAACCAATTCAAAAGGTGTTCCAAAAGAGTCAATTTTTTCTCTAATTTGTCCAGTAACGGCAGCATATACAGGTTGTATAATATCAAAAGAGAAAATGTCATCACAACAAGTTTCACTCCATAAACCTAATATTCCTGGGCGGTTACTTACAAAAAAACCGCCTTTACCATCATTTTTTAGGGAATAGTACATCTCGTCATAGCTGGTATTAATAGGTTTTCCTAAGTTTTTTGAGGGTTTCCAACGACCCTCTTTGCCTGTAGTGTAAAAAACATCAAAACCACCATAGCCTGATTTTTGCCCATTTGAAGCAAAATACATTCTATTTTCTTTCGCGTTAAACCATGGTGATATATCATCACCAGTTGTATTGATTTTAGTACCACAATTCTTAGCGGCTTTAAACTTACCTGTATTATCAATTACGGTATACCAAATGTCCTTTCCAACGTCTTTGCTTCTAAATGGTCTATCGGATACAAAATATAATACCTCATCTCCTTTTTTACTAGTTGATACAGTAGGTGAGTTATTGCTGGTGCCAGGGGAATTAACCTCTGAACCTAACTTAACGGCCTTACTCCAACCTTCTTCTGATCTTTCACTAACATAAATTGCGCAAGTCATAGTTTTTTTCTCAAAACTTTCTTTACAACGAGTAAAATAGAATCTTCTTCTATCGGGAGAGTATGCTCCATCACCTGTATGCATTCCTTCTACATTATAAGGTCCATTTAGCTCAACGCCATCTGACCATTGATTTTCGCCAACCATTTTCGTCTTATAAATTTTGGCGTACACTTTTTCCCCTTTTACCTTAGGGTCTTCTTTTAATTCTTTATAAGATTTAACTGAAGAATACAACAATGTACTTGAACCTACAACAACTGGAGCAAATTCTGTATAATGAGAATTGATGCCTTTACGTAAATGATAAACCTCAACATTCATTGTGGTATCATTTAAATTTTTTAAGGCATAATCGCATGATGCAACAGCACTTTTAGCAATAGATTTCCAATATTGAGCCTCTAAACCACCACGAAATTCTTTGGAGAATGCCTTATATGATTCTTTGGCACTTTTATATTTACCTTGTGAATGTTGTGCTTGTGCCAAGTAAAATTTTGATAAAGGGAATAATTTAGTTCGCTCAACATCTAGCTTAGTTGCTTTTAGAGCCCACTTTTCAGCGGCTTTATAATCTCTAACATTAATATTTGCTAACGCAAGATTGGCAGCCAAGGCCAAATTATCTTGTTCATCTTCATCCTCAGCCGCTTTTTCATAGCGTTCAATGGCATCATGCCATTTTTTATCCAGCATTAAATCATCACCTGCTTTTATAAGCACTTTTGATGATTGTCCATACAAACCTATAGTAAAAGCCAATAGTATTATAGATATCCAAACCTGTTTATTCATATCTGGTTATGGTTTATGTATTTAAAATATGATTAATAAAAACGTATGCAAGGCCAAGTAGTGGTAGGCGGCACAATCTTTCTAATTCGCTTCATGTAAATAACCCCCATTTCAAACGCTCCAACTCCGTTGGTTGCTGCGCTTAGTGAAGAGAGGTTGTAGTCATAACTCAAACCTAAACGAATGTTTTTCATTTCACCACCAATCATCAAAATTCCTGCATCATTGTGGCGATAATAACCACCTGCAAAAAGTTCTACCTGATTTGCCAATTCAGCATTTAAGTAATAAGAAACCGATCCCCCAATATTTATGAAGCTTGCCTCTTCTTGCAAACCAAAAAGAATATCTGGTGATACACCAACTTTACTGTTTACGCGATAATCTGCTCCTGCATTAACAGTAATTTTCATTGGCAAACTAGCATTTGAATTATCAATGAATGATTCGTTAGGTGCAGTTAAATGTGCTAGGTGAAAACCACCTTCTACATCTAACTTATCAGCAAGCATTTTTCCATGGTACATTAAACCTACGCCCATATCAAACATCATTTTGCTGGTTCCATCTAAAAGTATTGGATCCCTGGTGCCTCCAGTCCAATTATTACCATCATCTGTATTGTTCATATAAAGAAACTGGTCTGATACTCTAACTGCATCACTTTTAAAACCTCTATAAATTATACCTGGTTGAAAACCAAGCCCTAAATAATGCCCAGGAGAAAGGTTTTTATGGTATGCCATTGATAGCATAACATGCATGGTTTGCAGTTTTATAGTACCAGTTTGATCGCCTGTCATAAACAATCCCATACCTGCAATGTCATCTCCCAAATATAAATTAGCAAGACTTTCTAATTGTCGGTTAATTGGTAAATCTACAAAAGCCGAAAATGTAGAATAGGTAGACGTTCCTATTGTTCTCCATTGATCACGATAAATTAATCCCGCCCTTAAGTCGGCCGGCATAAAACCCGTTTGGGCTGCATTGGTAACCAGCGGAGTGTGGAAGTGTTGTGAGAAATGGTAATCTTGTGCATTAAGTAACAAAGTAAAAAATAGACCCAATAGAATTGGTAGAACTTTCTTCATATAGTTTATTTTCAGTGAAAAGACTATTTTGATTATTTCGTCTTTTCGTCCATTAACAAATATATGTAAAATTGAGATAAGAATAAATTAAAATATAAAGGCTGTGCATTTCAAATACACAGCCTTCATTCTCAATTAATGAGAATCGATTAAAATCTTGGACAATGAATTAACTGGTGCTTACGTCTACACTTAGGCATATCACCTATATAAGCCAAAGAAATTTCAAAGCCACCATTACCAAAGTTGGCATCTCTTAAACCAGAAGTTGTTACATCATAACTAAAGCCAAAACGCATGCGCTGGTAGTCAACTCCAGTAAATAGCAACATTGCATCTTGGTTTCTATAAAACGCACCTAAGTAAAATGCTGAGTATTTTCTTGAACCAAAGTTTTTATCTAATTGATAACCAAAAGCTGCACCAACAACTAAATTGGATGCACCAGATTGTGCCATATACAATACACTAGGAGATAAGCTATACTTATCATTAAATAAGTAGGTTAAACTACCATTGGCCGAAATTCTTGTTCCTAAATCATTGGTTTCATCACCTAAAAAAGATTCAGCTGGGCGACTAATATGGTACATGGCATAACCTAAGTTAAAGTTTAACTTTTGGTTTATGTTGCTAGTCCATTTTATACCTGCAATCATATCTAAATAACTAATCTTATCTGTTTCAAAAGGCTCATCACTAGGTATATCTTGATCGAAACCACCATCATTGTATTGGCTTTCAAAAAATAAATTGGTAAAATCTAGTCTTTTAGTGGTAGTTCCCAACTGTGCTCCTAAACTCACCTTGTGCTTATTATCGGCATCTAAAGCCTTATGATATGCATATGACATTCTTGCAGTAAAGTTGCTTAAAGCTCCATTACCCGACTTGTCTGTAAACATCATAAACCCTAAGCCCATATGGTCATACTTCATTTTGCAATTTAAAATGCTCATATCGTAGGATAAAGCATAGGTTACAAATGGAGCAGGTATAGAGGCCCACTGATTTCGATAATTTATTGTACCTCTCCAAGTTGATCTAAACTCGCCTGTTTGAGCAGGATTTAAAGTCATTGGACTGGCAAAATATTGGCTAAAGTGGATGTCTTGTGCGAAAATTCCACTAAAAGTTAAAAGGCATGCTATAATAGGTAATACTCTCTTCATATATATTTCATTAGTACGTAACTAGTTTTGTAGTATCCAAAAATAACTAAAAAATTGGTGCTTAAATGCAGTTAAGCTATAATTAGTACGCTAATATTAGGTATTTGTTGCATAAGGCTACTTAAATAACTTAAGAATTTTTGGGAGTTTGTTGCAATGTAAAAAGCTGTAAGTCTCTAATTGAGAGCCAAATCGCTCATTAAACCTTGCAATTGAACGGATGCTTGAACCTGCAAAATCTAACACAGTTTTACTTTGAGCATTCTCTTTTATTATGGAATCAACCAAAAAGGTCATAGCTCCAATTTTTTTGCCTTTTTCATTGCTAGCAACAAATAGATTAATTATTCTATCAAATCTATATATACTAAATATGGAAGCCAATAAATTTTGCTCATCATCAAAAGCCCCTATTACTTTGCCATATTTTAAGGTTAGCGATTGTTCAATGATGTTTACAATGTTGGTGTAATGTTTTTCTTTAACGTGCGGTAGTCCTTTGCCTGTGCTCGATTTAAATAGCGCTAAAATATCACTTGCTGAAACTTCTGTTATTAAAAGATTTTCTTTTTCAGCTTTTTTAAGAATGTTTCGGGTTTTAACATGGTAATTGGCTCTTAATGTTTCGTAATTATGGTTTAAATGGGCCACATAGTTTTGCCTTGGGGTGTTGCTAAACTCTGGAGGGCCATTTTCAATAGAACTGTGATGTACAATTTCAACCACCTTAAATTTTTTGGGAATTGCAGCCAACATTTCCACTATGTTATTAGTGGCATCAATTGAAAAGCAGCCTAACCTTGGAGCAGCCCACGGGCCATAAATGTAGCTAATTCCCATTTTTTTATTAATGGCAAATGGAAGTAGTTCGGTATAATCATCATTTACAATTGCGGCCCAGTTAACACAAGCTTGTTTTAAATACCAACTTTCGGCAAACACCAAGCGGTTAGGGCATTTGGCTAATTGGCTGTCCCATAGTTGCCAATCTATATCACTGCTATGTAGGTATTTATACGGCAAGGGCAATCATTTTTTCATAAGCTGTTTGCCAGCCTTTGTTTAAGCCAATTTCGCTAAACGAGCTATTGTGAAATAAAGATATGAATTGACCATCAACTGCTTTTACTTTTTTGATTATTGATGAAGCATCATTTAAAAATTGCTGAGTGTTATTGTTTTTGTAAAATTGATAAGTGGCATCCATAATTGCGAAAGGATGAATTCTTAAAGCGGTTTTTTCATTTTTACTTAAGTTAAAATAAGGAAATGATTGTGCTACGCTTGCCCTAAAACCTGCATGCCCAGCATAACCCATTGTGTAATCATTTTTAATGCCTGCCTTTATTAAGTTTAGGTAGGTTTTTGGTAAGCTTAATTTTAAATAATGTTGTCTTGTTAATTCCACAGTATTGCCGGTAATGTTTTTAAGTC
>Ga0114956_1004240_pt1 | contig 10940 bp, 14 predicted proteins | sample MaitaG_FD_87304 | JGI IMG/M metagenome (GOLD analysis project Ga0114956, IMG submission 87304) | Marine algal microbial communities from Maine, USA - Maine_Asex2 metaG | ecosystem: Host-associated > Algae > Red algae > Unclassified | place: Maine, USA | collected 2015-01-05 | reverse complement strand
TTGCCAATCGACACCTCTTTGAGTGTTGTTGACGTCGGCATACCAAGCGCCAATTTCCTGCTGAAGTTTTTCAAGTTCGCCGATCCGTCGTCCGCTGATGCATTGACGAGTCATGCTGCTGAGCTCATTTTCGGCGATGTTTAGCCAACTACCGTGTTTAGGTGTAAAGCAAAAGTTGATGCGGCGAACGTATTGGCGAGCTCGCGCTGGTTCGAATGCTTCGTAGAACGCACCAATGGTGTGTGTATTTAAATTGTCGCAAACCAGCGTGATTTGATCGCAATTTGCGTACCGTCCAACGAGCAGAGACGCGACTTCGTGAGCCCAGTCTACTACCGCATCTGGAATTTGAATAAATGGATATCGAACTCAAAGAACAAATTCGAGACAGTATCATCCAGATGGCGACGGATCGTGGCCCAGAAAAAAGCATTTGCCCGTCCGAGGTCGCGCGCGCTCTAAAGCCAGAAGACTGGCGACCACTCATGCCGGAAATCCGCGAAGTGGCTGCCGAACTCCTGAACGAACAAACCATCGCGGTAACGCAATTCGGTAAAACCGTAGATCCACTAAACTCTAAAGGGCATATTCGAATCTCAATTCGCTCCAAAGGAACGAGTTCTTAACTCTCGACGAGTTGAGGGCGACGACCCTTCAATTCAGCTCTACTCAGAGGACAAGTGGTCGATGCACCAATCTTTGGAAAGTTCAGTCGCTGAATTTGGCAATTGACAACCTCACCAATGTACATCGGAGCTCCGCCCACTTATATCCTCTCATAGCAACCCCCCCGGCAGAACGCAGATTCTCACTGACGACCTTTGGGCCTCACCTTGGACTCGCGTTCCCAAATTCTGTGTGTCTTCGCTCTAGCAACCAACGGCGCGAAGTCGCCGTCGCTGATATTGACGAGTCCAGCGTCTGCGTCGGTGGCAACGGAACCTTTTTCAAATAGTGGCATTGCAACATCGGAGAAACCAATGATTTTCAGGTGAGCAAACGCCATCCGAATCCAATCGACCGCAGCAGCCGTCTGCGTTAGTTCGCCAACCATATCTTCGGTGGGCGCGACGACGACGGCATCAAATAAAGCCGACGGTGCTCCCGCGAGAAAATCGTCTGGGACAATTTCGTTTCCGTCACTGTCGGCCATTGGACCCGCCTTGGGAGCAATCACAGCCACCATCGCCCCTTCAGCCTCGCAACTGGACTTCAGCGAGTTAAGCAGTTTGGCGTCGACGCCGTCGGTTGTAAGAATTGCGATCTTCTTTCCACGGATAGACTCAGGGGCAACCTTGTATTGCGACAGCGCTTCAGAACCATTCACATCACGGACCTCGGCCAACGGCTCAATTTTGTCGGCTTCTCCAGCCATACCCAGCAACTTGGCAACCGCTTTTTCCAGATCGGTGTGAATGTTCTTTAGGTGTCCCAGCATTCGCCGTCGCACTTTTAACTCCACACACTTACCCAACTCAAATGCGAAGCCGCCTGCCATGTGATTCTTCTCAAACTCTGTCAACGAGTTATAAAATAGTCTGGCTTGTGAGTAATGATCGGCGAAGCTCTCGGGTCGAACCCGCATCTTCTTTCCGGATTCCTCAGCCGGGTAAGAGCTGAATCCTTTCTTGTCGCACTCTCTCGGAGAACCATCGTCGAGAGAGTTCGGTTCGTTGGCGACTTGTCCCGTCGGAACGTTCATTTGCATATGCCCGTCACGCTGAAAGTTCCGCATCGGACATCTTGGAGCGTTCACCGGAATCTGGTGGAAGTTTGGGCTGCCGAGCCGCGACAACTGTGTGTCGAGGTACGAGAACAAACGACCTTGCAGCAACGGGTCGTTCGAGAAGTCAATTCCCGGCACGACGTGAGTCGGGCAGAAGGCCACTTGCTCAGTTTCGGCGAAGAAGTTGTCGACATTTTGATTCAGAACCATCTTGCCCAAAGGCGTTAGCGGAACGATTTCTTCAGGTATTAGCTTGGTCGGGTCCAGAACATCAAAATCGAATTCGGCTGCTTCCTCTTCGGAGAAAATTTGAACCGACAATTCCCATTCCGGGAAATCACCGGCTTCGATCGCGTTCCACATATCGCGACGGTGGAAGTCGGGATCGGCTCCGGAGATGACCAACGCTTCTTCCCAGATCAGAGAAAACGTTCCCAGTTTCGGTCGCCAGTGAAACTTGACAAATTTCGCTTCGCCGCTGTCGTTGATCATGCGGAACGTGTGAACTCCGAAGCCTTCCATCATTCGTAGCGAACGCGGGATGCCTCGGTCAGACATCACCCACGTTAGCATGTGCATGCTTTCCGGGGACAGGGAAACGAAGTCCCAAAATGTATCGTGAGCTGACTGTGCCTGAGGAAAGCCGCGATCGGGCGCTGGTTTTACACTGTGGATCAGGTCGGGGAACTTGATCGCGTCCTGAATAAAGAAGACTGGGATGTTGTTCCCTACCAGATCGTAATTGCCTTCGCTCGTATAGAACTTCACCGCAAAGCCGCGGACGTCCCGCGCGGTGTCGAATGAGCCTTCGCTACCGGCGACCGTAGAGAATCGAACGAACACGGGTGTCTCGACCGACGGATCGTTTAGAAACGCTGCCTTCGTCAAATCGCCGTGTGCTTTGTAAGACTGAAAGTAACCCTTGATTCCATAACCACGCGCATGCACGACGCGCTCCGGAATTCGCTCATGATCAAAATGAGTGATCTTCTCACGTAAGATAAAATCTTCCAGCAGCGACGGGCCACGCTCACCGGCGGTCAGAGAGTTTTGATTGTCTGAGATAACCGTTCCCTGATTGGTCGTCAGATGGTCTTCCGGGCTGCTGGCTCGCTGATGCGGGTCGCCGCCGTTGCCGAATTGAATCTTATCGTAAGCGTCTGCGGGCTTGCTTTTTTTATCTTTGCTCATTTTTTTAACCCTTGGTGTACGTATAGAAAATGCCCACAGAGATCGCTTGATCTCAGCGGGCAACTTTGCCGAATTCTAAGGATGCCGACAACACTGGCGGCCTATTTACTATCGCCACGCGGCGGAGCATTGTCAACGGCTTCCTCCACAGGAAGCGTGCTCTCGCCAATCACCTCGTTGCCTTTATCGAATTTGATTAAGCCAATTCCGCCGGATAACTCTAAATAGCCTCGACGTATTTCGCCAACGTTTTCGATACTCTGCTCACGCAGCATCGACATCAATTCATCTTTGGCGATCATTTCACTCCGCATCGCATCATCAACAATCTTCCCGTCCATGATAAGCACCGCCGGCGTGTCCGCGATAAGATCGTGAAACCCTTCTGATCGCGCCTCAATATATCCCATCAATCGAGACAGCAATGCAATCGTCAACAGGATAACGATTGCGTAGATCAGGGGCACTTTGGGATAGAAGAGAACATCGCCCGCCGCTGAACCTAGAGCAATCAGGATTAGCATGTCAAAAGATGTCATCTGCTTGCGGCTACGCTTTCCTGCGAGCCGCAAAATGAACATCCCGGAAAAGAAAACGATGAAGACACGGAACAGGATTTCGAGGATGTATAGAGCTTCGAAGTCGCCAAAAAAAAGACGCTGCCACTCAAATGCGGGCACTGGGTCCATGTCAAGTTCCTGCACTCTGTTTCACGTCGGTGGATGAGTTGTCTTGGACGCAATCCGATCCGCCGACGAGTTGATGATCCTCTTTGCCCATGCCAATGACTTCCGTCAAATCCTTGACAGCGAGGTACAGCATTGTGACGATGGCGACCGCTCCGCCGGATAAAAGTGCCGACATCGCCAATACACCATAGTAAATTGAGGGGTACCACCAACTGAGAATTTTGTCTTACTCGTAGACTGGTGCACAATGTAAAACAAACATAATTGCGGCAGCCGCAAACAGAATCGCATCGAAGAACGCGATCTTAATTATCCGTTCGTAATGGGCATCCGCCAAGTTCATGTCTACGTTGCAGCCAAGGCTAATCATCGTCAGCATTAACGCAAGGATCGTTGCCGAAACGGTCAGTATGGACGAGCAGAACAAACGACTCGTTGGAATGATTGCCTCTAACAGCCGTGCCGCTTCGGCGCCTCCCATCCAGCCCATCAACGCTGCAACACTACCAATTATGATCGCCACAACGAGTCCGGCCGATCCAGCGGTAATGACGTCTCGTTCCAACCGGCGGTTATGATCGCTCTGCTTATCATCGGCTGGACCGTCACTGTCGGATTCGCTCATGTCTACCTCAACCCATTTCCGATAGCCACGCAGCGGCTGTCGTAGTTCAAAATTCCGTGTCGGTGGCCGTTATTGGTGTGAGATCTACCACCACCTGCTAATAAAAGCCCAACGAAAAGCCCAACGTTGCTGGCGATCGTAACGGGCAACGTGTACTGTCTCGCGTTAAGAAAACCCGAAGCTATAAGTTCATAGCATCGGGCATCAGAGCCTTTACGAATTTGGCGTACGTGTCAGCCGTCATACCGGTCGTTCTCGTAGGCATATCGGATGTGGGAACGATCCTTATCGTAATCACCGTCGTAGTCACTTCGCAGCTGGGTTTCTAAATTATCATTCCAGTCCGAGTGATCTTTGTGATATCGACGCCTTGCGGTATGGCCGAACCGATACGCCTGTTCGCGGTTTTCAAAAGCATCGTCCGACCCAAACATTTGCTTGAGTGTATCGTCGACGTCTTGATCCATATCGCGTGCTTCGTCGGAACCGAAGTCAGCTTTGGTTTGCTCCCAGTCGTTGGCGAAAGCTTTTTTAATTCGCTCCCAAGCACTGAGATCATCATCGGTATAAAAAGTAGTTTCATCAGCCATCATTTCTCCTCACCTAAAAAATCAAAACCGTGGTACCCGTCCATACTCTTAAACGGCACCTTATGATATCAAATCTGGAACATGCTCAGGGCTGACTCTGGTCCGAAGTTGAATCTTTTAGCTTTTCAGCCTGTTTCCCGCCTGCCATTTTGACCTTGGCCTTGCTCTCTTGCCTCGTTCCCTTGCCTTGTTCTATTGCCTTAGCTATTCATGCCACCGAATCTGCTTTGTCCTGCAAGGACTTGGAATCAAGACCTTCCTGCTCGATTGACTTTTACCAGACGATCTTTATCGCGTGTTCGGACGGTTCGATTCCGCTGCCTTTGAGTTTTGCCCAAGCCTGCGTGAATTCGGCTCCTAGCAAGAAAATGATTGACGAATAGTAGATTCGTGTCAGTATAAGCGCGAGTGAACCGGCAGCGCCATAAGTCAAGTCCATGATTTTACCGCCCAAGGAGAGTCCCATTAGAAATTAATTTAGCACGAACAGAACTGATCAGAACTGAACTTATCACCGTTGCCAAAATTCCTGTCGCTTGTTTGCCGTTGTCGCTTTCGCCACCCTCGGCAGCTTCAATCATGGTTTAATTTGGTTGGCACCGTCTTCACCACGCCCCGTCTTCGCCAACCAATGACTCAACTTCCGCATCGATCTTTCCCTTGCACATCTTCCGGCTCAAGCACTAATCCGCCGATCGCCATTGTAAGAGTCAGCATCGGAGCCAGACTGAATGCCGTATAATAAGCGCCGTATAATAAGAAAGCGCCGCAGCGATTCGGGTGCATTCATCGTCCAGAAAATCAGTAAAGGTTTGCTTGATCAGATTCAGCATGTGAATGTCTCTTGGCAAGTGGCTTTGGAAATAAACTTCGAAACATTACGATTAAAGGGCCTCTTTGGAAAAGTCAATTACTATGGCAAAAGCAGACCATGAAGAAATGATGCGAGACGCTATCGAAGTCGCCAGTGAGGCCGCAGAGCGTGGAGAGGCTCCGATCGGTGCGGTGCTGTTTAACCCGGACGGCGAGCGAATCGCGCAAGGTTGGAACCAGCGACGATCAACCGGCAACGAGATCAACCACGCAGAACTGGTGGCCTTCGCAGCAGCGGCGCAACCGGGGAAACCTCAACCGGAGGGTTTGGTTTTGGTCTCAACGCTCGAGCCATGCGTGATGTGCTGGGGAGCTTGTTTGAATTTGAAATGTTCCTCAATTGTCTACGGACTTGAGGCGCCGCTGGACGGTGGCCGACAACGGGTTAACGACCCTGATCGCCATTGTGATGTTGTCGGTGAGATTCTGCGGCAGGAATGTCGCGCCTTATTCGTCAAATGGATTACAGACAATCCAAGTGCTGCGGGATCCGACTATGTAAGGCAGCTTTTGGATGCGACCGCGTAGCGGATTTCAAATTCGTTGGGAATCCGATAGGTAAAACACCATGGCTCAGAAGCAATATCCCGTGACGCCCGATGGTCGATACTTCGTCGTCAAAGGCAGGCTTTGGAGGTGTACCAATCCTCAATTGGAAGAAGACGAGCGTCAACGATTGGTCAATCAGTTGATGGACGCGCGTCGAGCAGTGAAAGCAGCAAAGAAGATAGCCTGTTCGAAATCTTTGAAGGCAGCGCGTGAAAACGTCAATGCGGCAAAAATCTCGTTAGGCGAAAGAGGCCCTGCATGGTGGGATGATGGATCGCCCGACTACAATCGAAAATTCGCCCGAAACACGCCTTACGCCGAGTGGTTCGCCGGTCTCGATGACGAATAGCGACTGGCAATCTATTCGTAAGCAACGTCACCGAATCGTTGGAACTTGGGCAATTCTCTCGATCGTGAACACGGCGTCGACTAAACGACACTTCGAAATAATTTTCAGTTATTCACGCACAGGCGGTGAATCAACGCCATCCATTTCGCCATCAAATCCGTCCGGTGGTTCAATTCGCGATGTCACTTTTCTGTCGCCAACTTGATAGGTATACCAACCACGCCGACTACTTTTCAGACTGACGCGTTTCTGGGCGTATGACTTTGCTTCGATTCCGGTTGAAACGATCAGTGCCATTTGCGAAAAATTTCTCGAAGAGGACGCTAAAAGCAAGGGTAAGGACGGAGCGTTTTACACGCCACGTCATCTGGCTGAAATGGTTGTCGACGAAGCAACAGCACATCTCGATTCACTCTCCGAGATCCGTTGCCTCGATCCGGCCTGTGGCTCCGTGTTTTTTTAGTCGTGCTGTTTAATCGAATCGCGGAACAGTACCGCCGTGACAATCCAAAAGTTATCATCTGGACTTGTCTAAAAAAACTGGTCGATGTTCTGGAACATCAGATTTGTGGAGTCGATGTCAATCTTACAGCGTGTCGAATCGCTTGTTTTAGCTTGTACATTGCTTACCTCGACCAGTTCAATTCCAAAACGTTGAAGCAACTCCAACATCAGTCAGATAAGATTCTCCCGAATCTGATCGCGAATCAAGATGACAATCACATTAGGTTTTGTCGAACAATTCTTATAAAAGCTTTGTGTTATCGCCCGGTTCGGATTATGAGTGTTTTTAAGGAGCGAATTGATGGGCAAACAAGTCAAAACACGAACCGGCGGCACCAGATCACCTGATGAAATAACTACGTTAGCAATCGCAAACGCGACCTGCCGACACACCTGTTCGTAGACAGGGAGACCATTGGTTGTGTCGATTTCGAAGTGCATGGTGTGTTACTGCATCGACACACCAAACCAAAGTCAATCGTTTTTTCAAGCGATCGTTCGCGTATGACGTTGCGCGGTAATTCGCTTCTGTTTGACTTCTGCACTTTTGCCGGCCGGGAGGATGCACTGAATTTCGAACGGATGTTTTCAACGCCTCACACACGACACGCAACCAGAACACAACCAGAACGCAGCAACCCCGTAGGGAAACTGCCACCAAGGATCGTTCGTTGAATCTTTGTCGACGTTCGCGTTGGAATTACACGTACGATGCTGACGTTGTGTCCCCGTCACCGTATTGCTTGCAAGCGTTGGCGATGGGAACTATCATCACAATTACTAAGACCTGCTCAGGATGATCAGGATAAAACGCATTTCTCTTCTGAAATCCTGCCGATGGTCGTCTCTTCGCGTCCAATTCGATCCCGCCCATTGCAGAACGCTGCATGAATGATCATTCAAGTCTGCTCTTACTCAATCAGCTTTGCGACTCGTTCGAATCGTTCGATGGAGGAAGTGATGAATCCGAAGATTCTGAAACTTACGACGCTGCAACTTTTCTGGACAAGTTGAAAGGTGACCGGCAGACGCCGCCGATGACCGAAGCGTTTGTCAAAAGCCTGACGGTGGAACTGATGGCGATTGAATTGCAGCGGCCCCCATTTCCCTCAGAGACGACTTTACGAGAAAAGTATCCTCAGTTTGACAATGAAATCACGTCCGCCGCCAGGCTGGCTCAAGAAAATTCTGCTGGAACTCCCGCCGAATTTGCTTCAATGCATTACTCAGGTGCCCCGGACAAATTAAAGCTGCCAATCGAGGAGCGTTTTGAGCGTACTCTGAACTCGCAGGAACCGCCTACTTCCGAGAGCCGTACATTTGGACGCTACCAATTGATCGAGCGTTTGGGAGCAGGCGGTTTTGGGATCGTCTATCGTGCCCACGATCCGTTGATGCATAGAGATGTTGCGATCAAGCTACCTCGCACGTCTCTGATAAACGAGCCTTCGGACCGTACCCGTTTCGAACGGGAGATGACTGCGCTGTCGCGGCTGAATCATCCAAACATTGTGACCGCCTACCACGCCGAAGAGGTCGATGGCTACTTCTGTCTTATCTCGGAGTATCTGGAGGGTGGCAACCTTGAGGACTGGCTTGCACAACCTGGCAATCGACCGTCTGCTGAGACTGCGGTAGCGATCGTGCTCCAATTGTGCGACGCATTAAATCATGCTCACGAACTTGGCATCGTGCACTGTGACATAAAGCCGTCAAATATCATGATTGGAAATGGAAGCGACAACGATCCGCTGATCAAGCTGACCGATTTTGGGCTGGCCCGTGTACTCAAGGATGGTTCCGCCGCCACCAGCACGGGACTTGCGATCGGCACGCTTCAGTACATGTCGCCAGAACAGCTCACCAGAAGCAGCAAGGTCGCATCTACCACCGATATTTATTCTGTGGGGATTGTGCTCTATCGGTTGCTGGCCGGTAAGCATCCATTTGAAACAGAAAATGAAATCGAGTTGTTTTCGCAGATTATCGAAAGACAACCCGACGGTTTACAAACAAGCCGTTTCAATGTTCCAACGAATTTGGCTGCCATCGTTTCAAAATGCCTGATGAAGCGACCGGCCGATCGTTATCCGTCGGCAAGGGAACTACAAAGCGACTTGGAAGGTTTCGCCCGAGGAAAACTCGTTGCTGCGAAACCACTGGGATTTCTGGGCCAGACAAGCCATTGGCTAAAAAGTAAACAGAGACTTCGCGAGGCAGGAGCTTACTCGTTGGCGCTCAACGTCGTGATTGGTGCATGGAGCTTATTTTCTTTGCCGATTTATTACGTAACAGGAATTATGGAGCAATTAGGAATTGATCGGATGTTTGAGTATCTGATGACGGTCATCACTTTGCTAACTGTACTATGCCTTCCACCCATCTGGGCGGCATTGCGGACGATCGAGTTGAAAAGTCGTGGCATTTGGGTTGGGCTCATCTTTTCCTGTGGCGCGACAATCATGATGGCGTTGCAGTTATTTAACATTTACCAACTGGATTTTGGCGGCATATACAGAAATGAGACAACCAGAGTCGTAGTTTTCGCACTGCTCGTCATCCTGTTCAGTCTGCAAACCATCTTGTACGGCATCGCGTTATACGCAAATCAGTATCAAAAACAATTTTCTACCGTTAATGGAAAATTGGGGCCACGATGAAGCAAGATCCTACTGCCGGAACAATCACCAAGGCCATCGGCGACCTGGAGACCCATCGCGAAACCGCCTCGCAATTGTTGTGGGATCATTATTTCGAACGACTGTGTCGATATGCGAATACGAGAATCGCAACCAGTCAAAAGCGATTGATTGACAACGAAGCAGTCGCATCGTCAGCCTTATATGCGCTGTTTGACGGATTGGAAAACAATCGCTTCGAACATATCGGAAATCGTGACGAGCTTTGGCGAATCCTGATCACGGTCACGGCGCGGAAAGCATCTGACCAGAGACGTCACTTTCTCTCTGCCAAACGGGGAGCGGGAAAGGTGCGTGGTGATTCTGTATTTTCTGCCAACGATTTTAAAGCAGCGATCGCAGATCCTCGAGGCGACTCTGATCCTTTAAGCGGCCTTGAATTCGAAGCCATCTTCGACGAACTCATCCAACGCCTGCCTGATGCCAACTATTGCCAGATCGCCCGGCTTCGGCTGGCGGGACATAGCAATCATGAAATTGCGGAAACGCTTGACTGTTCTCCTCGTACGGTTATCCGGAAGCTCACTTTGATTCAGTCAACGCTGCTGAAGATTGTTGAGCCGGATGACGCCAAACCGAAGTAACTTAATCGAACCAACCCCCCCGGTTGCCAAATCGATCTTCACAGCATTATCAAAATGGAGGACGAATGTGGAAAACGAAGAATGCTCATACCTTAAGCCGCTGGTTTAAGCCGCTGGTTTAAGCCGCTGGTCTACAAGTATTTCAAGCTGAACAGCAACGAGATCGTGCACATCAAGGACACGAGCGAGATCATCAGCCCCAGCGCCTCGCCGAACTCTCCCCGCCCCCAACCAAGACATCCGGTCCGACATCGTCAAAAGAGCGTAAGCAATATGCTGATCTCCTTTGCAAAAAACCTAATAGATGGTCCAAGGCAGATCATGCGGACGAAGAGCCGACATTCTATTTCGTGGCTGAACTTGCCAGCTGTTCTGATGTTGGCATGATTTTGCTGACGCTCAATCAGGAAGATCAGCCAACTTCAACACGTAAGGTTGCTGCCAATGGTCAATTGAAAAAATCGGTCAGCCGGATCACGAAATCATCCGGCTATGGACCGGGATCTGATCCGTCTGCGACTCAACAAAGACAGCAATTCGGCAAACCTGATCGGCCAAGAG
>Ga0114956_1004230_pt1 | contig 10952 bp, 11 predicted proteins | sample MaitaG_FD_87304 | JGI IMG/M metagenome (GOLD analysis project Ga0114956, IMG submission 87304) | Marine algal microbial communities from Maine, USA - Maine_Asex2 metaG | ecosystem: Host-associated > Algae > Red algae > Unclassified | place: Maine, USA | collected 2015-01-05 | reverse complement strand
TTCACATACCAGTGGATGATGCGCTGGGCATCACGGGATTGTGGCATTTCACTAACAATATCTTTCAAGCCCTCAGCGGTATCGATCACAGTGCCTTCGTCAGCAAAACCAAACCCTTTGAACTGTCCATTTTCTACCATGACCACTGATTTTTCTGAATGCTCACGGCCTTCGTCGATGATAAAAAAATTATCGCGAACCTCCCGACGCAGGTAGTCAATGGCCTCTTGAGCTCTTGCATTGTACGACTCTTCCGGTTCCAAGGACAGACACGCACCGTGGCAGGAACGAATCTTGTAATTGAAGCACTCGCCCACTCCCGTTCTATCGCCGCAGCGATGCTGGCATAACTGAAACTCTTCAATCAATCCCTTTAGATGACCCCTTGCATAGGCCAGCTTGGGATATTCTTTAATCATGGTGAATTCTGGCGGCATCGATTTCTTGATCTTCTCGGCTTTGAGGTTGAGGTAGCCATCTTTGTCGACAAAATGATACAGGGCAAATGGAAAGAGCCGAGTACGCAGCTGTCGGTTTACCTCGGGTTGCAAACGCTTTATCTCTTTTTCTTCGAGCAGCAAGGCTACTAACTCACTTCCGGTAATTTCAAACGTGATGTCTGCGACACGTTGAGCGAGTCGATTGCCTTTGGCGGTGTGTACTGCAAAGTGCTGCATGACCCGCTTCTTTATATTGATGCTCTTACCCACATAGATGACAACCCCTTGATCATTGTGAAAATAGTAGACCCCACAAGATTCCGGCAGAGAGTGCAAGAGATCGAGCGATACCGCAGCAGGTAAGCGCGAAGCCTTTATTCCGTTATTGACAATTGAGTCCAGGGCTTCGGCACTGGCCGGTGTCTTGAGTAAGCGCAAGAAAATATCGGATGTGACTTCCACATCTACCATGGCTCTGTGCCGATTCGCGACGACGATGCCAAAATGCTGCATGAGGTGATCAAGACCGTGCCGCCGCAATTCAGGCAAGAGCATTTTACTAAGGCGAACTGTGCAGAGTTGCTTACGGGTATAAGTATAACCTAGATTTTCAAAGGCCTTTTTAATGAAGCCGTAATCAAAGCGACTGTTGTGTGCCACAAAAATGCAGTCTTCCGTCATCTGCACCACCTTTTTTGCCACTTCGTAAAAAAAGGGAGCGTCGACCAGCATCTCATTGGTGATGCCGGTAAGTCGGGAAATTTGCCCTGAAATCGAGCGCCCGGGTTTAATCAAGGATTCAAACGTGTCGATGATTTTTGCACCATCATGCACCGCAATGGCAATTTCTATGATGCGATCGCGTTTCATCGAACCACCAGTCGTTTCTATGTCGACAATTGCATATTTTCGTGACATGGGAGGATGAAATTAGAAAATATTATTATGTATTATAACCTGTTAATCACTTTTTTCTCAGTATTATCTGCTATTTCTTGCCAAACGGAGACAAGCGCAAACGCAGACGCTCCTGCAGCATCCAGTATTGCCCAAAGCGACGTTGTAGTGGCCGCAGATCGCCTTGACGAATACCTTCCACTGGTTAGAGACAAGACCATCGCACTGCTGGTAAACCACACCTCTGTGACCGGTGGCGACCATCTTGCCGATCGGTTGCTGGCTGAAGGCATCGAGATCAAAACCATTTTTGCCCCCGAACACGGATTTCGCGGTACAGCAGATGCCGGAGAAAAAATTGCGGATGGCAAGGATGCGAAAACAGGGGTGCAGGTGACATCGCTATACGGCAAAAAACGCAAACCTGCACCCGAAGATTTGGCTGGTATCGATCTAGTGCTGTTTGATATCCAAGATGTGGGGTGCCGTTTCTACACGTACATATCTACGATGAGCCTTGCGATGGAAGCATGCGCAGAAAACAATGTGCCTTTTCTCGTGCTAGATCGGCCCAACCCCAATGGCCACTATGTAGATGGCCCCATCCGGGAAAGTGGATACGAATCATTTGTTGGGATGCATCCTGTACCAATGGTCTATGGAATGACAATTGGAGAGTATGCACAAATGGTCAATGAAGAGGGCTGGCTGGCAAACGGAGTAAAGTGTGAGCTCTCCGTAATACCTTGTGCAAACTACACCCACGAGAGCATGTATGATTTGCCGATTAAACCTTCGCCCAATTTGCCAAACCTGAGATCAATATTATTGTATCCCAGCCTATGCATGTTTGAAGGCACCCCGCTAAGTGTGGGTCGTGGCACCACCACTCAATTTCAAGTGATCGGCCATCCGGATATCAGTGATGCTCCTTACGAATTTACTCCTACCCCACAGCCAGGTGCGATGAATCCCAAACTCCAGGATCAATTATGCCATGGTATTTCTTTTGTCCACATGGATCCCACTCTCATATTTTCCGAACGCCAAATTAATTTAGATCATGTCATTCATTTCTTCAATGAATTTCCTGACAAGGATGCATTCTTTTATGAAAACAAACGCTTCGACACCCTGGCCGGCACCGCCAAGCTGAGAGAAATGATAATGGCCGGAAAAACGGCTGCCGAGATTAAAGCGAGCTGGACCGATGACCTTGCAAAGTTTGAGGTGGTGCGGGAGAAGTATTTGATTTATGAATAATTAGATTTCGAGAGTTCGTCATTCAATGGGAAACACATGACATGTCTGCTTGCAAATACAATAATAAATGAAGTTAAAATATTTTACCTGGTCCGCTATACCTGCCGGGAGTAGACATGTCAAGTGTCTAGTATCATTCTCGATACCTTCCCGCGGGCCTGCTTGCCGGCATAGGCAGGCTTGGGAATCCCCATGATCAAGAATTACCAATTGTCCATTTTCAATTTTCAATTAATTAAAATCCTTTTTGTTTCTTCAATGCCAAATAATCCTGCACCAAATCATTAGGCACCAACATCGCCAAATTGTACTGCTCCAATTTCCACGCTCCTGAACTATTTTTTTTCAGCACACCTGATCCACGGCAAGGTCCCATCCAGGTATCGAGTACTTCATTAAACCAGGAAATGCTTCCATCATCGGAAAAGAACACGTTGCGTTCGGTCGCTTTAAAATCCCAGGCTTGCCCCTTGTCAAAGAAAGGTTTTGCGAAGGCTTGAAATTCCTCCTTAGTCCAATTTTCTGAAGCATCGGTACCGAGGTAAACTCCTGACGAGGCGAGCAAATCAAAATATGCGGCACCTTTTGCCGACGATGCAGCAGCATGCCATGCAGTCATAATTTGATCTACTTCGGCAGATGCATGCACGCAATCGTCGCGACGCGTATCGGCGAGATGCATGATTTTCCATCCAGATTGCCCTTTGTGAAGCTGCACTGCATCTACTCCGCAGTGATGAAACTCACCATTGAGATAGAAGTCGTAATCTACCCAGGCAGATGCCAGTCCTTCATCGATGCGTACTTCCATGCCGGTGATCCGTTCGTCAAGCGCTCCCGGTTGGGCTTGCCCGATGCCGTTGGCAAAGTCTGCAATGGGTGTGCTTTTTAAACTGGGCCGTCCATTTTCGTAGCCCGTGGCTTGCAGTCGTGCATCGCTTGTAAACAACGACTTTATTGCGCTGCCATCTGCAGATCTCATGTGATGAAAGAGCATCTCAATCACATTGGCTACCTGCGACTCGGCCGTGTTGTCTGCAGGTGTGGGCGCCTCTTGCGTTTTGGTGGTCGGTTTCTTTGTCCAGGGTGAGTTGATCACCGGAGGTTTCTTTTCGGGTTCAGACGTTGAATTTTCGTCCGGTATATACTGAGCCACTGCAGAGAGAGCCCCCAGGGCAAAAACGAGGAGTAGAAACAGATTCTTCATTTCGAGCGATTAATATTTTAGTAATTAGTGTCGTTAAATTACCAGAATTTGCCACCATACTAACACAATACCAAAAATGAAGTATTTTCTATTTGCCCTTTTGTGCTTTGGTCTCTGCCAGTGCAGCACCCGTGATATCAAGGGAGAGATCGCAGCACTTGAGAATAAACTGGCCGAAAATCCAGATGTACGAACCATGGAGGAGCTGATGGAAGCTTATCAGTATGCAGCAAAGGAGGCCAGCGATGAGACCGAACGACTCAACTACACCTGGAAAAGTGGTGAAACAGCCCGTGGTCTTAAAGACTACGCTACTGCTGAGCAGATCCTATCAGGGATATACGACAATCATCCAGATAGCGAATTTGCGTCAAAAGCACTTTTCCTCCACGCCTTCATGCTCGATGAAGATCAAAATAACATCAATCGTGCACGCACATTGTACACTCGCTTCATCGAAAGTTATCCGGAGTCAGACTTTGTGGATGATGCGGAGTTTTTGGTGAGTAATCTGGGTAAGAGTGATGAGGAGATCTTGAAGACACTAACGGAGAAGGCGGAAAACTAAAACCAATTACCTCAACACCACCTCCTGCCGATCAAATGGATTGAGCGCTGTGCCTAGCACATCGGCCTCTGCTTCCAATCGGAATTCTGAAGAGACTCCCTTCAGCAGTTTGGCGGCTCGCGCCACTCCACGTGTGAAGATATTGCGCTCTTCCAACTCATCCATGCGGGACTTTACCAAATCAAATGCCACCTCAAACGGTACCTCCACAGGGCTTTCAGGTTGCACTTCTATGAGAATGTCTATTTCACTTTCGGCAAGTAGGTATTCATCCGTAAGCTTTTTCTTGCGTCGGCCTCGTTTGTACTTTTCGATCAGCTTGAACGTGATGCCAGAAACCGTTTGGGCCTGCATCGACGAAAGCCTCACTGTACCCGCAACCAAGCCCGTTTGCTTATTTACCTCTTCGGGAATGATCAATTCGACCTTCACCCCTTCGATGCCCAACCATTTTTTGACTCGCTTTAGCATAGTATCAACTAGTAGTATAAAACCTCAGACAAGGAATTCGTTCGCCATTTAGTCATTTAGATAGACGGCCATTTCCTTCACATCCTGAATTTTCACGTCAATGTTCTCTCGCAAAGTGGTAGCTAAGGAGAGCCCCACATAGTCTACTTTGATCGGAAAAGACTTGTGCTTTCGATCGACCAGGACCGCGACTTCAATCTTTTTGGGAAGTATATCCAGCAGTGGTTTGATTGCATAAAAAATGGTGCGCCCGGTATTCGCCACATCATCAACCACGATGATTGCTTTCTTATTCAGCTCTTTAAGGTCCCTTCCAATGGACACATCAGAAGTATTTGGCGCTGCAGGATTCAAGGTGACCTGAGTGAGATGAATCGGAATCTCAGTGATTTTGGTCAACTCTGCCAGAAGCATCTCAGCAAAATAGAGGCCGTTGTTATTGATTCCGGCTAGCGCAATGCTTTTCTCCTCAAAATTATGTTCAAGGATCTCATAGGCAAGACGCTTTATCTTTTGAGTTATCTGAATTTCATTCAATATCTTCATCCCTTTGATCTTCGATTTTGATCAAGAAAGCAAAGAGTCAAAATAGGCTTTTTTGCTCGCCCAGTAGGCTCTAGTATTAGATATGTTAGTTAATTTTAAGATCATTTTCGATGAAGTTTGAGGCGGAAAACCTGCCTGCGGCAGGCAGGCGCAGGCGTGGCTGCAGCTACGGCATCCCGCGGTACCGCGGGATGCAACGAACGAGTGAACTCGCCAAGCATGAAAATACTTGCTAAGAATCTATATGACAGTCTACTAGTATGGATATACAACAGATAGCTTTCGTCATCGTACTCCTTGTCACCACCCGCCTGGCGGTGCGCTCATACGGCAGGGTGATTCGCAATATCAAGCTCGGTCGAGACACAGAAACAGCAGATCCCGCAGATGAAGGTACACGCTGGAAAAACGTGCTGCTTATTGCCTTCGGCCAAAAGAAAATGTTCAAGCGACCCATTGTGGCACTCTTGCATGGAGCGATCTATGTTGCATTTCTCTTCACCCAAATCGAGCTGCTTGAGATATTGATCGATGGCCTCTGTGGGGTGCATCGCTTTTTTGCTCCGGCCTTGGGTGCGCTCTACACCGTCATCATCTCAGTGATCGAACTGCTTTCGCTGCTAGCGCTTGGTGCGACGGTGATATTTCTCTTTCGAAGAAATGTCAAGGGCCCTCGCAGATTGCATCAGGCAGAACTCGATGGCTGGCCAAAGCTGGATGCAAACCTCATTCTTGCGCTGGAAATCTTGCTGATCATCGGCATATTCACCATGAATATGGCAGACTCCGTCTTGCAAGATCTCGACCCGGCGCACTATCCCGATACCGGCACCTTTCTCCTTTCCGGTCATCTCGGGCCGCTAATCATGGGTGGCTGGCAGCAAGATCTATTGGTCGTGATGGAGCGAGCAGGATGGTGGCTGCATATCATGATCGTGTTTTGCTTCTTGCTCTATTTGCCGATTTCAAAACATCTTCATATTCTATTTGCATTCCCCAACACCTACTTTGCAAAGCTTCAGCCAGCAGGCACCATGGAAAATATGCCTGAAGTCATGACTGAGGTAAAGAGCATGCTCGGCCTCACTGCCGAAGAAGCGCCAGTGAGTGAAGAGCTGCCTGAATTTGGTGCAAACGATGTCACCGGGCTCACTTGGAAAAATATTATGGATAGCTACACCTGTACAGAGTGCGGACGCTGTACATCCGTTTGCCCGGCAAACATCACTGGCAAAAAACTATCCCCGCGCAAGATCGTGATGGACGTGCGAGATCGTGCCACAGAAATTGGCGCATGTCTCGACAGCATGCATCCCAAATATATTTCTGACGAAGCCAAGCAAAACAATGCGCCACTAGCGATCGACAATTTTGACGACGGCAAGTCACTCTTTGATTACATCTCTCGCGAAGAACTGCATGCTTGCACGACGTGCAATGCCTGCGTAGAAGCGTGCCCGGTAATGATTGATCCGCTTGATATTATTTTACAATTGCGTCGCTACGAAATACTCACAGAGTCTGCAGGTCCAGCTGATTGGCTGCCGATGTTTAATAGTTTGGAAAATTCAGGAGCCGTCTGGCAAATGAATATAGAACGCGACGCCTGGACCAAAGATCTAGAAGAAAAATCATGAGTGTACCCATTTATGCTGATCAAGTAGCACAAGGCAAAACGCCCGAAATATTGTTTTGGGTGGGATGCGCTGGAAGCTTTGACCCGCGTGCACAAAAAGTAACCATTGCTTTCACAAAAATCCTCAATGATTTAAATATTGAGTATGCGATACTCGGCAAGGAAGAACAATGCACCGGCGATCCTGCACGGCGCGCGGGAAACGAATTTATTTTCCAGATGGTTGCCCTGCAAAATATTGAGACACTCAATACCTACGGGATTAAAAAAATTGTCGCTACCTGCCCACATTGTTTTAATATTTTGAAAAACGAATACCCTGCCCTGGGTGGAAATTACGATGTAATTCATCACACTCAATTACTTGCCTCCCTAATCGAAGAGGGACGACTGGAGATTCCGGCAGATGAAGAGCCCGTGACCTACCATGACTCTTGCTATCTCGGTCGCTCCAACGGCGAGTACAATGCCCCGCGCTCTTTGCTGGCTTCATTGTCATCAGACCTGCGAGAGATGGAACGAAGTCGGTCTGACGGACTTTGTTGCGGAGCTGGTGGAGCACAAATGTTTAAAGAAGATGAACCCGGTGACAAACGCATCAACATCGAGCGCACGGACGAGGCACTCAAGACCGGTGCGAAAACAATTGCGGTCAATTGTCCGTTTTGCTTGACAATGATGAGCGATGGTGTTTCTGCCGCCGAGAAGCAAGAAGAGATTATGGTATATGATTTATCGGAAATGATTGTGCAACGCAAGGGACTATGACCACGACTACAAGCGCTATGTCGCCCGAAAGCAGGGTATGGATTTACCACAGCGATCGGCCTTTTACAGCGCAAGAAATCGAAGCATTAAATCAAGATCTCAAAGCATTCGTCGCGCAGTGGGCGGCACATCAAATACCACTTACGGCAGACGCCATGGTACTCCATGATCGATTTATTGCAATCATGGTTGATGAAAAATTGAACGGAGCAAGTGGATGTTCCATCGATGCTTCGGTGCATTTTATGCAGAAATTAGCGCAGAAATATAACTGTAGTTTATTCAACCGAATGCTTTTTGCGACCATGATCGATGGGGAGCTAAAGTCCATAGACAAATCAGAATTTGCACAACTTTATCAAAGCGGCGCAATAAATGATGAGACGCTGGTTTTCGACACGCTAGTGCCGACCAAAGAAAAACTTGAATCGGAATTTCTTAAGCCATTGAGTGAGAGTTGGCATAAGCGCATGCTGCGACTTTAGCTGAGGGCAGAAATTATCGTATCGATCTGCCCCAAAGTTGAGCGCAAACCAAGTTGATACATTTCTTCGGCTTTACTAAAATTAAAAACATGGTAGGCGTTCAGTCCTTTTGGCTCGATCACCATATCGCAGTGATCTTCATCCAATCTGGATCGATACCACAAGGAAATTTCAAACACACGACTCAGAATACTCCTGATATTGCCAAGCTCCTTATTGGTCTTGAGATCTTTAGTCACCACATTTGAGCCAATCAAGAAATCACATTCCGACCGGATATTTTCCGCGGGCATGTTATTCATTACCCCTCCATCGAGATATAAATCATCATTTATTTCCACTGTTTGAAAAACTCCCGGCACTGCAGCAGATGCCATGACCGCTTTGTACAAGGGTCCTTCTGTCCAGACTTCGTGTTTGCCTTTATTGAGATTCGTCAGACCCAGGAAGAATTTCTTGGGGAGATCTTCGATGCGTTCAAATTCGACATACTTCTTTAATTGTTCTTCCAGGTGTCGTTGGTTCGACCATCCCCGCAGCGACATGGCGGGGCGAAAGATTCGATTCAGGTTGCTTTCTTTGGCAATCGTCAGTATTTCATCCGGTCCATATCCTGCCGCATAGAGCACCCCGATGATGGCCCCGGCAGATGTCCCGATGATCACATCTGGAAATATACCGTTTAATTCGAGCCCCGCAAGCACACCGATGTGGGCCATGCCGCGCGCTCCCCCGCCAGAGAGTGAAATTCCTATTTTCGTGTCCTTGTACATGCCTGACAAAGGTAACGGTGTTCATTCAAAACAAGGTATGCAATGGAGTTTGGGCAAATGACTCAAATTACTCACTTTTGGCCCATGATCGAATCCTTTGCTTCTCACGTGCTGATGGTACGCCCTCATCAATTTGGCTACAATGACGAAACTGCTGGCGACAACGCGTTCCAAAAAAATGACGACTCGCTGTCGGCAACCGACGTTCAGACTAAGGCCCTGGCCGAATTTGAACAACTGGTCACCGCACTGCAAGAAAATGGCATTGTGGTCACCGTATTTGATGATCTCGCTGAGCCACATACACCAGACGCGATTTTTCCAAACAATTGGATTACCCTGCACAGCAATGGTGCGCTGATCACCTACCCAATGTCGAGTCCCAAGAGACGATTGGAAAGACGCGAAGACATCATTGAGCATCTCATGGAAGCTGCTGGCTACACCCGACGATATTCCCTGGAGCAGTACGAGGACAAAAATCTCTTCCTCGAAGGGACTGGCAGCATGATTTTCGATCGCGAAAACAAGATCGTCTATGCCTGTTTGAGCGACCGCACCGACCCCACCATTCTTGATAAATTTTGCACTCTAATGGAGCACCGTCGCTGTGTCTTTACGGCCGTAGATCGAGATGGCACTCCGATCTATCACACCAATGTGATGATGACGTTGGGAGATGATTTTGCTGTCATTTGCCTTGACTCAATCTCCTCGGAAGAAGAACGCGAACGGCTTAAGGATCTCATGGAGCAGTCGGGCAAAGAAGTAATCGAGATCGACCAAAAACAGATGGCATCGTTTGCGGGCAATATGCTATTACTGCGCAACAATGCTGGCGCAGCGATACTGGTCATGTCAGAGGCCGCCCAGAAAAGCCTCACCAAAACGCAATTGAATAAATTAGAAAAGCACGCCACGGTCGTGAGCTCACCCATTCCAACCATCGAGAAGTATGGAGGTGGCAGTGTTCGGTGCATGCTGACTGAGCTGGTCGATGTGAAGCTTTGAGCAGATCACTTTCAGTGCCCTGCTCAATTACGGGGTCCAGGAGCAACTTACGAAATCATGGAGATTGTAAAGCAATCGGCCAATTGGGGAAGCGAGCAAGGTGCTCAATCAAGTAAAATCTTGCCACGGCGGCCAACTCAATGGCAGTCGATTCGGCACCAGGATGAGAGGCGAGTCAAGGTCGCCGAGATCATTAACAAGCAGTTGGACAGGAGCCAGTATCTGCAGCAGAAGAACCCTCAATTGAATCTATTTTAACTTTAAGCTATGAAAAATCCTGTCCTACAGCCATGGTCCGTCAGCAAGACCAAGGAGGGCCCGAAGATTCCACTCTTCAAAGTCGACCTCACCACCTTTGTCAACCCTCGCAATGGGTTTGAGCTCGAAGCAGTCGTATTGCACGCTCGACATACCATAAACGTGGTTTGTCTGACCACAGAAAATCAGCTGGTGCTGGTCGAGCAGTTTCGCTTCGGCGCAGGTAAGTTCTTTACCGAACTCCCTGCCGGCATCATCGATGAGGGTGAAGAACCTTTACAAGCTGCCAAACGCGAACTCATCGAGGAAACCGGATTCATAAGCCAAGAGTGGTCATTGCTTGGCACATCCTACATCAATCCCTCTTACGTTGACAATGTATGCCACCACTATCTAGCCCGAAATGCCAAATTTAGCGGAGTCGTGGCCAATGAAGACTCAGAAGATATTGCAGTTCGGCTCCATCCATTTGTCAATCGAAATAACCTATTGAGCGATGGTACCATTGCAGATGCAATGACGCGAGCAGCGTTGTGTATGCTTGATGCCGTTAAACGCTTTCCTTGAACCAACTTGAACTTTACACCCTGAGCCGGGCTTGCCAATTCTGCTTCACACGCCTCCCTCCC
>Ga0114956_1004228_pt1 | contig 10955 bp, 11 predicted proteins | sample MaitaG_FD_87304 | JGI IMG/M metagenome (GOLD analysis project Ga0114956, IMG submission 87304) | Marine algal microbial communities from Maine, USA - Maine_Asex2 metaG | ecosystem: Host-associated > Algae > Red algae > Unclassified | place: Maine, USA | collected 2015-01-05 | reverse complement strand
AATGAATTCCTTAAAATCATCAATGCGGACAAAATCACCCGAAGTGTTGCGTACCAGAAGTTATGGCCCATTGCATTTGATTCAGATGAACCATTGGAGAAGATTGCTCAAGATCTGGACATCCTAAGGGGCGACGGAGCATTTGACATCTCAGCTATGGCCGCAAAGGTCATTGCTGATAATCCAGCTGAGAGAGATAAGTACCTGCAGGGAAAGAAGTCTTTGTTGGGATTCTTTATGGGACAGATGATGCGTCTCACCAAAGGAAAGGTCGATCCAGAAGAAGCTCAGCGAGAGATCCAGCGACAGTTAGAGCAATCCAACAAAATTTCATAAATTCAGACTTTTCAAACCCGCTCCATGGATAAAACGAAAAATCTCACCAAGCTCTACTATACAATCGGGGAGGTATCGGAGATTTTTGAGGTCTCTAAGTCCTTGATTCGATATTGGGAGTCAGAATTCACGATTCTCAAGCCTCACAAGAATAGTAAGGGCGACCGAAGGTTTACCAAGGAAAATATCCAGCAGCTCCAATTGATCTACCACCTTGTCAAAGAGCGCGGATTCACGCTTGACGGTGCGAAGCGTGAGTTGCGTATGAACAAGTCTCGCTATCTGCAAAAGAAGAAACTCAACGAAAAATTGCAGAGTCTGAAGAAAAATCTGGAAGGGTTGAGAAATCAGCTTCATACCCCTAGCTAAGCCCGGGAGACGGACTTATAATTTCTGACATCTATTGATTTCTCGCAGAAATCAATCACACTCGTTTGGTTCGTGGCAATGATGCAAAGCTTGTCGGAGACAAACTCATCGACCAAATCAAAAAACCATTGTTGAGCATTTTCATCAAGAAACGAGCACGGTTCGTCCAGTAGATATATTTCACAATCAGAAAGGATGGTCAGCCCGAGGATGAAGCGTTGTTTCAAACCCGAAGACAAATCTGCCAGCAGCTGGTCGCGATAATCCTCTAGCTCTATTTTTCGAAAAAATTGCTCCTTAGCCAGTCCGGGAAGGAGTGTCTTATGCTCAAAATGAAAATCGAAGTGGTCATTGAGTGAGAGCTCTTCAATAAACTCCACATATGGAGCGCAAAATGCCAGATACTTGTAGGAAGATTGAGGGCTGATGATTTCTTTTTGAGCATTTCTGAATAATACGCTCCCGGATGTAGGGCTGAGATATCCAGAAATCATTTTTAGCAAAGTGGATTTACCCGATCCATTGGCTCCCACAATTGCAATCTTAGAAGGCGAAGAAAGCACTTCGCTGCACTGGTGGATCACCCACTGGTTGTAACGCTTACTTACCTCATGGAGCTCGATGAGCATGAGTGCTTACATCAATTTCTTAAAGCCTTTCATGATGCCGCGATCGGCCTGCGAAATAAATTCCAAAATCCGATCTCGCTCGGTCGTAGCACGAAGTGTGGTCTCGATGATCTTAATTGCCTGGCGGGTATTGTACCCCTTCACAAAAAGCACTCGGTAGATGTCCTGAATTTCATTGATTTGCTCCGAGCTAAACCCTCTCCGACGCAACCCAATACTATTGACTCCCGCATACGAAAGTGGCTCTCGTGCCGCCTTGACGAAGGGTGGAATATCTTTACGCACCAAGGAACCTCCTCCCACCATCACATGCTCGCCAATTTTGACAAATTGGTGCACCGCTGTCATACCTCCCAAAATGGCGTATTCTCCAATCTCAATGTGGCCGGCAAGATTAACGTTGTTGGCTAAAATAGAATTTCGATTAATAATGCAATCATGGGCAACATGCACGTACGCCATGAGGAGCACATTGTCCCGAATTTCCGTCTTAAAATTTGCACTGGTACCGCGATTAACGGTGCAATATTCTCGGATGGTCACATTATTTCCAATCTCGACAATGCTGTCTTCTCCTTTGAATTTTAGGTCTTGCGGAATGCCGCCAATGACAGCGCCGGGAAATATTTTACAATTGTCTCCAATCACGACACCCTCCATGATTGTGACGTGTGGACCAATCCAGCAATTGTCACCGATCACCACATCTTCTGCGATATTGACAAACGGTTCAAATTTGACGTTCTCGCCAATATTTGCGCCTGGGTGTATGATAATGTTGTCTTTTACAATCATCTATTTTGTTCTATCTACAATTTGTGCGGTCAGCTCACCCTCCGCGACAATGTTATCACCAACATAGGCAGTACCCTGCATATGAACAATGCCTCGACGGATTGGTGACAGCAATTCCATTTTCAGAATCAACGTATCACCCGGACGAACAAATTGCTTAAATCTGGTATTCTCAATTTTTAAAAAGTAGGTATCGTGATCGGCAGGGTTATCTACGGTAGCTAGTGCAAGAAGGCCCCCTGTTTGGGCCAGTGCTTCGACAATCATCACACCCGGAAAAATGGGATTGCCGGGAAAATGACCCTGAAAAACATGTTCTTGAAAAGTGATGTTCTTAATGCCTACCACATACGAGCTGGTCAGCTCTATCACCTTGTCAACCAATAAAAATGGGAAGCGATGTGGTAGCATACCCATAATAGACATGGTATCATGCACTGGAGTTGCAGTAGGGTCGTATTTGGGTCTGCCCTTAAGTCGCTTTTGAACCTTGTATTTCTCCTTAAGTATTCGTGCAAAAGCCACATTTGCGGAGTGACCAGGTTTGGAAGCGACGATTTTGCCCTGGATATCTTTTCCAATCAAATTGAGATCACCGACTAGATCGAGCAGTTTGTGCTTTGCAGGTTCATTGTGGTAACGCAAACTCGTGGTATTCAGAATCCCCTCCTGATCCACCTGGACACTGGGACGGTCGAGCTTTTTGGCAAGCAAATCCAGCTCGGATTGGCTCATGAGTCTGTCTGCTATCACCAGCGCATTTTCCAGATTACCCCCTCTGATCAGATTTTGATCGAACAGATGGTCGAGCTCGCGCAAAAACACAAACGTTCGGGCCGAAGAAATCTCATCGATGTAGCTTTGCGAAGCACCTCGAAAAGATGCGTATTGTTTACCTAACACCGGGCTGTTGAAATCGATCATGGCAGTCACTTCAAAATCATCGCTGGGCAGGGCTACGATCTCGGTACCAGTCACTTCATCTTTGTACTCAATCGGGTCTTCAACCACAAAACAATCGCGTACTTCATTCAGATCTACTGCGCCAACATCTGCTAAGCAATCGACAAAAGGCTTTGAGCTTCCATCCATGATGGGCGTCTCTGGCCCATCGATTTCAATAAGCACATTGTCGATGTGCAAGCCAGCCAGCGCAGACATAACGTGCTCAATGGTACTGACCTGGGCATCTTTCTCCCGAATCGTCGTACCACGCAAAGTGGAGGCTACTCGACTCACGTCTGCAGCAATGACGGGTTTTTCTGGTAAATCTATGCGCTGAAAACGTACTCCGTGATTTGCCTCAGCCGGTTGGAAGGTCAGGGAGACCTTAGCACCGGTATGTAAGCCAACACCATTTATCGTAGTAGATTTAGCAATAGATGTTTGCTTTCTAGAGGGCATCTAAAATGTTCAGTTACAGCAGCGAATATACGCTTTAGTCTGCACTACTCTGCCTCCAGATCTGCAAGTCTTGCTTCAAGTTTAGCCAATTTACGAGCCATATCGGGCAGGGTCCTAAAGACGTGATAAGATTTGAAAAAACCAACGTATTCCATAGCAGGGGAGCCCTGAATCTTGTCGTTTTCTTGCGTATTTTTCAAAACGCCTGCTTGTCCCTGAATACGGGTGCCATTCGCCACGGTAAGATGCCCCGCAATGCCCGCCTGACCTCCTATCTGGACTCCAGACCCTACTTTTGCACTTCCGGCTATACCGACTTGACCGGCAATCGCCGTGTCTTCTCCGATTTCGACATTGTGCGCTATATGAACTAGATTGTCAAACTTCACGCCGCGCCGCAAGACCGTAGATCCCATCGTAGCCCGATCGATCACGCAATTTGATCCGATCTCAACATCGTCTTCAATCACCACATTGCCAAGCTGTGGTACTTTTTCGTATCGCCCCTGTTCATCTTGGGCAAAGCCAAACCCATCGCATCCCACCACCGCATTGGCATGCAGAATGACATTATTGCCGAGCTCACAGTCATGGTACACGCAGACACCGGGAAACAAAGTGCAATGGTCTCCAATCTTCGCATTCTTGCCTACATAGACGTGAGGATAAATCACACAGCCCTTGCCAATCGATGCGCCGTCGTCGATCACCACGTAGCTGCCAATGCTCGCATCTTCGGCTACTGATGCACCTGCATGAACCTGAGCCAATGCAGAGGCTCCCTGCTCATGCGTCTGTTTGACTTCAAACTGTCGCATGAGAAAAGCCATTGATTGATAGACATCATCTACCCGCAAAAGTGTCGAAGAAATCTTCTGGCTCGGTTTGAAGTCTTTTGCAACCAAAACAATCGATGCATTGGTGGTGTAGATGTGAGATTCGTATTTCGGATTTGCCAGGAATGTCAGGGTGCCCGGCATCCCTTCCTCAATTTTGGCGGGTTTGCTCACGCACACATCCTTGTCTCCCTCTATGTCAGCATTGAGCAAATTTGCTAGTTCAGCTGCAGAAATGTTCATCCTTTAGTTTTTATATGACTCAATGACACCCATTAGAAGGTGATCCTTTTGGTATATATTGTGCGAAAATACGCGATAAGGTTGGCTAAAAAACTTAGGATCGGTACTCGGGGTAGCAAATTGGCGCTGTGGCAAGCTCATCATGTACAATCGCATCTGCAACAGCATGGTTTAGATACTGAAATTCAGGTGATTAAGACGCAAGGAGATCGTGTGCAACATCTTTCTTTCGACAAACTGGAAGGGAAAGGGTTTTTTACCAAGGAAATCGAGGAGCACCTGCGTACAGACCAAATTGATCTGGCAGTGCACTCGCTCAAAGATCTACCGACTGAGAAAGATGAGCACCTGCGTATCGGTGCGCTGACCCAGCGAGCAAGCCCATCTGATATATTAATCGCAAATCGCAATGCGATGGTCGAAGGTGAGACTTTGGGCATCAAACAGGGAGCAATCGTCGGTACATCCTCCCTGCGCCGACAAGCCCAAATAGGGTGGATGCGACCCGATGTAGCATGTCAGGATTTGCGTGGCAATGTGCCTACCCGAATCGAAAAATTGCGCAGGGGCGACTACGATGCAATTATCTTAGCTCATGCCGGAGTGAGTCGTCTCGAGATCGATCTGGCCGACTACCACACCTGGGTCTTTAGTCCGCGCGAATTTGTGCCGGCTGCGGGACAGGGTGTAGTAGCATTGCAAATCAGGAGAGAAGATGATCTGACAGCTCAGGCGGTGGCTCATATTCATCAGCCTGCCGTAGCCCGATGTAGCAATGTCGAGCGCAAAGTTTTGCAACTAATGGATGGCGGGTGCCACGTACCGCTCGGGGTCTATTGCGAATCTGACCAACTAGAAAATTATCACGTCTGGGCCGCCTGGCAGCCGCCAGAATCAAAATTGAAACAAATCAAAGTATCTTTGGGTACGACGCATGAGCTGGCCGAACAAGTTGTGCATCTCCTAAAAAATTAGATCGATATGTTTCTGCTATTTGATATTTCTGCCAATGGCAAACCGCGCAACTGGAAGGCTCACTTTACCGACACCTTCAGCTGGCCACGTATGATACACATTGCTTGGTTGCTCTATGACAAAAAAGGAAATCTCACCGAAGAAAACGACTTCATTATTAAACCCGAAGGTTTTGAGGTCGGCGCAGATTCGCTCAAGATGCACAAGCTCGATCTCGAAACCCTAGAGGAAAAAGGAGTTTCGACCGAGGTCGCTCTCGAGGCTATCAAACCAGCCATCGAGCAAGCCATCTACACATTTTCGTTCAATATGCAGTACAATGAAAATATCCTCCTGGCTGAGTTTTATCGAAAAAACATGACCCACAAGCTTTCTCAGACCGAGCGATACTGCCTCATGCGCGAGAGTACGTTTTTTTGCAAGATTCCCAATCGGGGTGGTGGGTACAAATGGCCTTCTCTGCAACAACTGCATCAACGCATTTACAACATCGGCTTTGACGGTGCTGGCAATGCCGTGCAGGATATCACAGCGCTATCTCGCTGCTTTAATAAATTATTGAGCTTGGGAGAGCTCGACGATCTATTCTGAGCCCACGCAAGAATGAAGGCATCTATTTTTATCAGCAGAGATCTGCAAGCAGATAGCCCCATGCTAAAGCTAAAAGACCTTGGCTACGCAATACATGGAGAGAGCCTGATTGAAATCACACCCATCGCATTTGATACTGATCATGGAGGTCGCTGGATCTTTTTTTATAGTCAGCATGGAGTCCGTGCGTACCTCAAACATGCTGGCAAAGCACTGGTCGATGGTCTGCTCATAGCAGCATTTGGACCAAAGACAGCCCTGGGTTTGCAGCAACAAGATATACCGGTCGCTTTTATTGGCAATGGTCACGCTGAGCCGACAGCCCGGGCGTTCTGCAGAGTGGCCGAGGGCGAGAAAGTGGTCTTTGCCCGAGCACAACAAAGTATGAGATCGGTACAAAAAGCACTGAGTAATCAGGTGGAGGCCATCGACCTCATTGTGTATGATAATGTCGGAAAAACCCATCTCAATCTGCCGGCATCAGACATTTTGGTATTCACCAGTCCGCTCAACGTGCGCACCTATCTAAGTCATCAGTTCATTCAGGATGCCCAACAGGTCATTGCCATCGGGCCAAGCACAGAGAAGGCACTTCGAGCAGGAGGACACAGCAATGCAATTGTCCCCATAAGACCTGCCGAAGAAGAAATAGTAAACCTTATCTTGCGACGCACAAATGAGATCGCATGATCAAGCACCTGCTCATACGCAACTATGCCATTATTGACCAGGCCGAGATTGATTTTTCGGAGCATCTCAACATCATAACCGGTGAGACCGGATCTGGTAAATCAATTCTTTTGGGAGCTCTGGGACTTATTCTGGGGCAGCGAGCCGATACCAAGGCCATTTGGAACAAGAAAGCCAAGTGTATTGTAGAGGCGACTTTTAGTGGTCTATCTGATGAAGTACATATTGTCTTAGCACGCGAGGAGTTTGATGCCGACTCTGAGTTGGTGATCCGTCGGGAGCTCTCAGCCAGTGGTAAATCACGTGCATTTGTAAACGATGAATTGGCTACGCTAAAACAGATAAGAGAGATATGCAGCCATCTCGTCGATCTTCACCAGCAATTCGAAAATCTCGGCATTAACAGTCCGCTGGTGCAGATGCAGATCATCGACTCTATCGCTGGTACGTTGCCAATGGTGACCAAGTATCAAGAGAATCATCGTACGTGGTCAACCAGCCGGCAGAGATTACTGGTTGCTCGTAGCGAAAAAACCCAAATGATCAAAGAACGCGATTATCTGGAATTTCAACTCAATGAAATGGATGAGATGGTGATCGAGCCCGATCGTGATAGTCATCTTGAAGCCAAGATTGCCGAGCTATCGACAGTAGATGATATACGGACACTCGCACAAGAAGCAGAGCATCTTTTAGATGCCAGTGATAATTCGGTCTTGGCACAACTTGGTCGCTTGCAAGCAAAAATGAACGAGCATCCGAAAAATAGTGCGATTGCTGGAATCTCAGCCCGACTAGATTCGGTATTGATCGAGCTCAAAGACATCGAATCTACTTTGCAAGATGCAGCAGATACACTCACGGCAGACCCAGCAGAGCTTGAGTCGATGCAGCAACGATTGGACCAGTTGAATAGATTGATGCATAAACATCAAGCCATTAGCGTCACAGCCCTGGTAGAAGTACAACAAGAAATGCAGCAACGCCTATCATCACTGGAAGCAAGGGATGAAGAAATCCTAAAGTTAGAACAGGAGATTGCTGAGTGCGAAAAATCAATGCAAGCCCAGGCCACCAAAATCACGGCCAGACGCAAGAAGATCTTGCCCACTTTTGAAAAATCGGTCGACAAATTACTTGCGGAACTTCGGATGGGAGATGCCCGATTTCGAGTGGAGTTATTGCCTAGCGAGCAATACACAAACACTGGCCGCGACCAAATTAGTTTTCAATTTGCTGCTAACAAAGGGAGTGACTTTCTATCCCTAAAGGACACTGCTAGTGGGGGAGAATTGTCAAGAATATCACTTGTAATTAAATCCCTAATTGCGGAAAAAATAAAATTGCCCACTTTGATTTTTGACGAGATTGATAGTGGTGTATCAGGAGATGTGGCAAAGCGCATGGGTGCCATCTTTAGCAGCATGTCAAAAGATCATCAAATTATTAGTATTACCCATTCACCGCAGGTAGCAGCTCGTGCCGCACGCCACTTTAGAGTCTCGAAAGTTGCGGACAAGAAAAAATCAACGTCTAGAATAGAACAACTCAATGAAGATGAGAGTGTGCACGAAATCGCGATTATGCTCAGCTCGAGTCCACCGAGCGAAGCAGCCTTGGCCAGCGCCAAAGAACTCGTCCAAACATAGAAACTCGAACACCAGTGATGACTATGCCAAATCTTGACCAGATCTCCTTTCGCCTCGTTTCAGACAACGAGGAAGGCGACATCGACCAGCGGACCATCTTCGAGTATCAGCAACAAGACTCTTGTATATGGGGTCGTTATTATGGTCCTACGGTGAGGGCAGGAGTCTTGTTCGGCACCATGGATGAATCTGGTGATTTGGATTTTGTGTACTCACATGTAGACCACCTAAATCAACTGAAGCGCGGCCACTGCTTTTCTACGCTAGAAAAACTACCTTCAGGTCTATTACGATATCACGAAAAATGGTCCTGGACCGGTGATCAAAAAGGCAGTGGCTCAAATATTATTGAACAAATACCGCATCATGACTAATCAATTACTTGCTGGAAAAAAAGGAATTATTTTTGGAGCACTTGATGAAAATTCAATTGCTTGGCGTGTTGCAGAAAAATGCCATGAACATGGAGCTGCAATCACTCTGACGAATGCACCGGTCGCACTACGCATGGGAAAAATACAGGAGCTGGGTGCAAAATTGGGCGCTGAAGTCATTGCGGCAGATGCCACCAGCATCGAGGATCTCGAACAATTATTTACCAAAAGTATGGACGTACTGGGAGGTAAGATTGATTTTATTCTGCATGCAGTGGGAATGTCTGTAAATGTCAGAAAGAAAAAGCCGTACGATGATCTCAATTACGATTGGATGCAAAAGAGCTTTGACATTTCTGCCATCTCCTTTCATAAAGTGATGCAGACTGCCCTAAAAATGGATGCGCTCACCGAGTGGGGGTCCGTGCTGGCGCTGACTTACATCGCTGCGCAACGGGTATTTCCAGATTACAGTGAAATGGCGGAGGCAAAAGCGCTCTTGGAATCATTTGCGCGCAGTTTTGGCTATCACTTGGGAGAGCAGAAGAAAGTTCGGGTCAATACCTTGTCTCAATCACCAACCCGCACCACTGCAGGATCTGGCATCAAAGGTTTTGATGATTTTTTCTCTTATGCACAAAAAATGTCGCCCTTGGGCAACGCCGATACTGATTCTTGCGCAGACTTTTGCGTGGTTTTGTTTTCTGATTTGAGCCGCATGGTGACAATGCAAAATATCTATCACGATGGTGGTTTCAGCAGCATGGGAATTAACCCAAGGGCGTTAACAGAATCCTAAAGGCAGCAACTTGAGGGATCGTCGCGGGAAGCTTTTCGTTTTACTGCACATTGCAACATGGTAAGGTATTTAAAAGGTGCTGCTATTCTCTTGTGTGTATTATCTACGTATGGCTTATCGGCACAGCGATCACTCGATCCCTCGCGAGGCAGTCGAGGTGGATCACAACAAGGTGGATCCGACATCAATTCAAGTCTGCATCAAGAGCCCGACACGCTCGATGTGGGGTATTATTATGCACACGACCAGGATACGACTTACCGGTTTCGCGATACGCTGATGCAATCATTTCACGAATTTGATCTCAATTCCTGGGCAGGCACCAGCTACTTCAATCTGGGATTTCCGGGATCACCAGTCCGGTCCGTTCTTCCTTCTGGCAACCGCAACGTGGCTTTTCATTTGGGGTTGGCCAGCTCTGATCCCTACCGAGTCCTTCCCGAAAATCTGAGATTCTATCGATTGAAAAAAGCATTTACGAATGCTCGGTACACCCGAGGCCCCTCTCAAGAAGACGGCGTTTTATCCCTCCAATTTGGACGAGATTTCAAGGACGGGATTTCTATTTCACTCGACTATCGACGATACTTAAATAGTGGTTTCTATCGCAATCAATCTCTCAGAAATACCAACGTCGCGATTGGTCTGCGCTATCAAAGTAAATCCCGACGATTTGCGCATACAATGATCTACAGCGCAAATCGATTTGGTCAAAACGAAAATGGCGGCATCACAACCGATACATCTACAGTGGGAGAGTTTGAGACGGTACGTGAGAATATTCCTGTATCGACTGTGACTGGCAGCAGGAGCGATGACGAATATGGCATCAATCTCCAGACGACTTATGCTTTACTTGGAGATTCTGCAAACACCTCAGGCAGTGGTGTACGTCTGGGGCATGATTTCAGCTATCAGACTCGGAGATACCTGTTTATCGATGATGAAGTAGCAGACAGCTCCTACTACAAGATATTTAACACCGACGACAGAGGACTGCGGTCAGATCTCGATCATCGACAAATCCAAAATCAATTGTTTGCCAGGCTGGCTGTGGGAAAAAATGCGTCCGGAGTCCTCAAGCTTGGTATTAAGAATATTTCTCATCGAGTGATGCAAGGCGGCGCCACCGAATCGTTCCTCAATTGGATAGCCTTTGGTGACACCCATTGGCAGCTGACACCGTGGCTCAATCTCTCGGCACAGGCAGAGCTGGGTGTCGGTGCTGGCTCAGAGAGTTATGCACTCAAGAGTCAATTGTTCTT
>Ga0114956_1004227_pt1 | contig 10956 bp, 5 predicted proteins | sample MaitaG_FD_87304 | JGI IMG/M metagenome (GOLD analysis project Ga0114956, IMG submission 87304) | Marine algal microbial communities from Maine, USA - Maine_Asex2 metaG | ecosystem: Host-associated > Algae > Red algae > Unclassified | place: Maine, USA | collected 2015-01-05 | reverse complement strand
TTTAATGAGATTTTCACGTTGAACAAGGCGAAAAACGGAGTGGTTCGACACTTCGACATAGCAGCGATACGCCGAGTATGTTCAACGAAGGTCAACGTAAAATATCGCAAAATCAACCGACAGAATTAACTGGATGAAGCACTAGTTAGTGATATTTTTTGTTATTATCGTAATAAAAAACGATGCTATTTTATAAAAAACAAAAATCATTAGACAAAACAGCCATTGTCTCCAAAGGTCATTCCTATGATTACAAAACACTCATAGAGAACTCCGACCAATTGGCTTATTCTCTGCTAAATGGTGCTATAGACCTGGCAGAACAAAGGGTTGTCACACTGATTACATCCAGCTATGAATATGTAGCGGTTCAATGGGCGATATGGAAGGCGGGAGGCGTTTTTGTCCCTATGAGTACTCGCCTTCCCATAGCAGCATTAGAACATTATATAACAGATGCCACACCAAGCATTTTGATTGCTTCCAACGACCAAATAGAAATCCTACACACACACTATGATTTGTCCAATATTCGGTTGATTTCACTAGATAGTTTGTTTGATGATAAAGGACGTTTGTTGATTTCAGATAAAATCATGGGAACGCTTCCCAATATAGAACCGACTCGCTCGGCAATGATGATTTATACCAGCGGAAGTACAGGAAAACCCAAAGGTGCTGTTACGACACACCAAAACATTACCGCTCAAATTACGACCTTAGTCGATGCTTGGGAATGGTCAAATGAGGATCACATTCTCAATGTATTGCCTATGCACCATGTTCACGGCTTAGTCAATGTTACTTGTTGTGCGTTGTGGGCTGGCGCAACCGTTACGATGGTACCAGCTTTTGATACAGCTGTTGTTTTCGAGTATTTTTTATCGGGTCAAATCAATCTGTTTATGGCAGTTCCAACCGTTTATGTCACACTCATTGAGCAATATGAAAGAGAACCATTTAACAAACAAAGAAGCATCAGTGTCGCGTTGGCACAATTTAGACTGATGGTCTCGGGTTCTGCTGCTTTGCCTATTTCAGTATTGGAACGCTGGCAACATATAAGTCAACAACGGTTGTTGGAACGCTATGGAATGACCGAGATTGGAATGGGTATTTCGAATCCTTATCGTGGTACAAGAGAAGCGGGACATATTGGTCAGGCTTTACCGCAGGTATCGGTTAAATTAGTAAATGAGCAAGGAACAGCCGTTGCCAATGGAGAGGCAGGTGAAATATGGATAAAGGGACCTTCGGTGTTCAAAGAGTATTGGAACAGACCAACTGCTACAGCGGAAGCCTTTTCGGAAGATGGTTGGTTTAAAACAGGCGATCGTGCGTTGTGGAATACCGAACTTCAAAGCTATAGAATATTGGGTAGAAATTCGGTGGACATTATCAAGTCTGGTGGTTATAAAATTTCTGCTTTGGAAATCGAAGAGGTCATTCGCACTTTTCCATCTGTCAAAGATTGTGCAGTCGTTGGCGTTCCCAGTGAAAAATGGGGACAAATCATTGCGGCTTGTTTGGTCTTAAAGGAGGAACCTTTCAATCAAGAGGAACTACAATTGTTTTTGGGTAAAAATTTGGTCGATTATAAAATGCCTAGACTGTTTAAAGTCATTAATGAATTACCCAAAAATGCGATGGGAAAAGTAATGAAAAAAGTATTGATGGAAGAAAAATATCAATGATGGTTGAGTTACCAACTAAAAACGCACCACCTTGATTGCTCAAAGCAGTGCGTTTTGTTAGTGGAGCTGGCGAGATTCGAACTCGCGTCCAGATAAAGCCATAACAAGCTTTCTACACGTTTATTTGACTATTAATTTTCGAGCAATACTAAGTTAATCAACCAACTCAATGTACTGCCTTATTTTCTTTATTTAACCCTACTGTCGAAATAGTCAGCAGAGCGATCCCAGCGAGTTATGATGCTCAATTCGGTAGCGGGCCGGGCGGGGCTACACGGTGAACAACTGCTTTCTAATTCCTAGAATTAGGCAGCAATGGCAAAGTTATTAGTGCCATATAAAAAGGTTAATGCGTTATGATTAACGAGCCAAATTGCACAATGCTCGACGTGCTTACATGATATGTACGATCCTGTCAATTCCAGTCAGCCCCAGTATTCAATGTTTCAATTTTGAATCTTTCGTACACTTACTTTTAATGAATCATTTTATTAGATTCTTAAAAATTAAGATTGCAAAAGTAGTATTCTAAACTCTAGCAAAGGATAAAAAGTTCCACTTTTAGTAAAAATAATTCAAACTTTCTGATATTCCACCCTTCATTACTACGCCTCCACATCTACTGTTTTCTCCTCAGCAATCAAGCGGTATCCTTTTCCGTGAATGTTTTTGACCTCAACAGTAGGATCTACTTTTAAATATCGTCTCAACTTGGTGATGTAAACATCCATACTTCGAGCGGTAAAGTAGTTACTTTCTCTCCATATTTTCTTCAAGGCATCGTCACGCTCCATAACATCGTTGATGTTTTCACAAAGCATTTTAAGCAGATCAGACTCTTTAGAAGTCAAGCGGGTTTCTACCCCATCGTCTGTTTTTAAAACTTGTAGCTTGTGGTCAAAATGGAAAATACCAAAGTTGAACTTCGATTGTTCTTTTTTAGGCGGAGTTGTTGCTTGCGATCTACGCAAAATAGCATTGATGCGTAACTGCAATTCCTCCATACTAAAAGGCTTGGTAATGTAGTCATCGGCACCTATTTTAAAGCCCTCGATTCGGTCTTCTTTCATTGATTTTGCCGTAAGGAATAAAATAGGTACTTCCGTATTCAATTCTCGTACTTTTCTTGCCAGCGTAAAGCCATCCATACGAGGCATCATGACATCAAAAATACAAATATCGTAGTCTCCGCTCTCAAATGCTTCCCAGGCAACTTGTCCGTCTTCACAAAGTTTGACATCTAAACCTTTTATGGTCAGATATTCTCTTAATAACAACCCTAAATTGGGGTCGTCCTCTGCTAATAAAATTCTTGCTTTGTTGTTCATGCTTTATGTGTTTTTTATGAAATGGTACAAAAGCTAATTGACTCTATTGGACAAGAAATCAACTCGATGGTTTATACTCTTTCTATGTTTAGATATTATGATGAATGGATTGAATAGCTATAGTGTCTTTTAAAATGACGCAAATTTGGGATTGCAAGTTCGGGAGTTCTCTAAAATTTGATTATTTGTATTCTTGCAAAAATGCTTAAAACAAATTTTATTACAACTACTGATTGCAAAATATCTACATCCCAAAACATCAAATTCACGTCTTATGATTGTTAAAACGTAAGAACTCAATCTTTTATTTTAACATTTGAAACTCAAAGTAGTTTTATAAACATTAAATAATCTTAAAATCAAGAAATGACTTGCTGGTGTGGGAAGAATAGCTGGAAAACGCTTCCTTGATTTGGTTTAGACTTAACCGAAACTTCACCTCCGTGGGCTTCTGTAATCAATTTCACATAACTCAAGCCCAAACCAAATCCTTTGACATTGTGTAAATTTCCGGTAGGAACCCGATAAAATTTATCAAAAATATTTTTCTGCACCTCTTTAGACATTCCAATTCCATTGTCTTTTACAGAAATCAATACGCCCTCCTCGGTATCTTCGGTCCAGACTTTGATTTTTGGCAATTGCGGCGTGTATTTAACGGCATTGTCCAATAAATTATAAAAGATATTGGTTAGGTGAACAGGATCGGCAGTAATTACTGGTCGAGTCGATTTGGGCTCAAAAGCCAACTCACCATTTTTTTGTTCGATACCCAATAAGGCATGTTCCATCACCTCATGAAGTACCTCATGGATGTCCAGTTGCTCTGTTTGTAACTTGGTTTCACTTTTCTCTATTTTAGCAATTTGTAAAACCCTTTCAATCTGATCACCCAAACGCATATTTTCATCCAATACAATTTGCAAATAACGATCCATACCTTCACGTGGAACATTGTGGTCCATCATCATTTCGGTCGCCAATTTGATGGTACTGACAGGCGTTTTTAATTCGTGGGTCATATTGTTGATAAAATCGGTGGTCAACTCAGACATTTTACGTTGTTTTATCCAAGAATTAATGGCATATACAAAGCAACCAATAATAAGTAATATCAATAATAGAGAAATCAAAGGTTGTGTATAGGTAACCCCTAGAACTGCCCTATTGGAGTGAGGAAAGTGAACAAATAAAAAGCTTCTACTAGGATGTAAATCATGAGAAAACAAGGAGGTATGATACTTGGTTGCATCTCCTGTAACAGAACCATAATTATTGCTCTTATAAACCAATTTATTATCGGCATTGACGACTCCCCATTCAGGTTTGTGGTCAACCTCCCTAATGACCAATTCATTTTCCAAAAGACTTTGAATGTCAAAAGGTGCCAATCGTTCTTTTAAATCGGTATTTCGTTGAGACATTTTACCCATAATACTAGAAACAAAAGCCTCTGTATGCGCCATGTTTTGATTGTCGAGTTTAGAAATACCCGACTCCGTATCACCATACATTTTTTGAAAGAAAGAATCCATTTTATCTTTTCCATTCACCGTACCCGATAACTTCATAGTAATGTATTCTTGCTCTATACGCTCCGAACTTTCGGCAAGCTGTTCTAAGTTGTTTAAGTCGGCTGTCTCAAACCAACTGGTATCAACACCATAAAAAGCAGTAACATAGGTTCCCTCTTCATCGGTACTGTCTTGAATAACCAAGCGATTGTATTTTTCAGTACTGTCAAAATACACTTGATACACCCCAATCATTTGTTTGTTGGCACAATCTTGAGCACTAATGGTAAAAGAGATACTCACACTGTCTTCGAGCACATCAAAGGTAAAATTGTCAAAAGAATTACAGCGACTGTCCCATGATTTATCGTTGGGGTTTTTACGTTCAAAAGAGATATTGAAACGATCGCCTTTTTTAAATTCGTCCATAATGGCAACCATCTCTTCTCGACTATTGACCTGATGTCCGTCTATCTCCGTAATAATATCTCCTTTTTTTAGACCAGCATAATAAGCGGGGGAATTGGGAACCACAGCTGTAACATACAGCCCATAAACACTATTGAGTCCTTGCTCTTCTGCTATTTGGGGATTGATTTGGATGACCTCTGTTCCCAATACTACTTTACCTTGTGTAATGCGTTGGCGAGAGCCTAAAGAACTGCGTTTTCTATTTCTACTAAAACGCTCTAAAGAGTTGGTGTCTATTTTTTCGGTATCAACATTTTTAGTACTTGCAATAAAACCAGAAGTTTCTCTGGTCTCTAATTGGTGAGAAACAGAAACCAATGCTTCGTTGACCGTTCGGTCAAATTGCTCCCGGCTTAATTGTTGAGATTGCTGTATCCAGTAAAACTGTAATACCAGCAATCCAAACGTACTTACCGTTATTAATGCTATGAGTGCTTTGATTCGCATAAAATTCATTCTTTAAAAGTAAGCAAAAGGAAACTACCCTTAACAACCTCTTAAGGATTCTTAACGGTTAACCTACCCTATTTAGTTCATTTTAACCCGAAAAATCAATTTTGAATAAATGAATGTACAAATATTATAGGTAGAAAAGAAGTATCTATACTAAATACATTGAGCTATGAAAAATTTCAATAAAATGTTTAAATGAAAATATAAAAGCAAGCTTTTAGATACTTTACAAAATATTTTTACTTTCATTTTTATTAAAGTTTTTCATTATTGTTTTTTTTTAGAACAGACTCCACATTGATTTCCTTATTGTCAGAAATTTCACCGATATTTAACCCTGAATTTATTAGTACTTAAAAAACGGTGTAATGAAAGATTACGATGAAGTAAAAAGAATGACGACCCATACCTTTAAAGCAATGAAGGCAGATGGCGTAAAGATATCTATGTTGACGGCTTATGATTTCTCTATGGCTAGAATTTTGGATGAGGCTGGGATAGACATTTTACTAGTTGGTGATTCGGCAAGTAATGTAATGGCGGGGCATGAAACAACCTTGCCCATTACATTAGATCAAATGATTTACCATGCTTCTTCGGTGGTTCGAGCGGTTAAAAGAACTTTTGTAGTCGTTGATTTGCCTTTTGGAAGCTATCAAGGAGATGAAAAAGCAGCTTTGAGGGCCGCCATTCGTATTATGAAAGAATCTGGAGCGCATGGTGTAAAGTTAGAAGGTGGTAAAGAAATAGAGGGATCTATTAAAAGGATTCTATCGGCTGGCGTTCCAGTAATGGGACATTTGGGTTTGACCCCTCAATCCATTTATAAGTTTGGAACGTATGTTGTAAGGGCGAAGGAGGAAGAAGAGGCACAACAATTGAGGAAAGATGCCAAACTCTTGGAAAAACTGGGTTGTTTTGGAATTGTCTTGGAAAAAATACCTGCTGCTTTGGGTAAAGAGGTTGCCGAATCTGTTGGCATCCCCATTATTGGAATTGGTGGTGGAAATGGAGTTGATGGTCAGGTATTGGTGGTCCACGATATGTTGGGCATCACCAAAGATTTTCAACCTCGTTTTTTAAGACGTTATCTAGATTTATTTGAGGGAATCAAATCAGCAGCAGCTCAATATAAGGCAGATGTGCGTTCTGGTGACTTCCCAAATGAGAAAGAACAGTATTAACAAGATGAGGGATGAGGGATGATGGTTGATAGCTGATAGCTGATGGTTGATTGTTGATGGTTGATAGCTGATTGTTGATAGCTGATGGTTGATGGTTGATGGTTGATGGATATAAAGTCCTGATTTCATTTAAATAGTCATTTACAGTACTTTTAAGAAACTAATTTACTAAAAGCAGCTTTTAATTTTAGGCTTTTTTTAAATAGATAAGCCAATGTAAATATTAATTTTCTTATTTTGTTATTGACTACCATAATGAGACATCCTTGCTTTTCTGTAAAACATGGATGGATAATTTACCTTATCTTTGCGGTGTTAAATATGCCATATATTTTTACTCAAAACGCCTATCAATTAACTGGTGATGCAATAAACGCCATTAATGGTGGATCTGATTGTTATAGGTTGACACCTAATATGAGTAGCCAAGCGGGAGGGTTACCCGTCTAAAGTTGCCTAACTGCTTTGTCGCATGTGATTTTACTTGGGCTGGTTCGTTTAATCTTGGTTCTCAAGGAGGAGCAGATGGAATGGCATTTGTTTTTCAAAATACAGGAGTCAATGTTGCTGCTCAACATGGATTAACTGGTACCCCCCAATATAAGCCCCTCTTTTACCCTCGAATTTGACACATACGAAAATCATGATGGCTGTTTGACCCCACCCAGTCAAGGTGATTCTTGTGGTGGCTGTAGTACTAGAGACCATGCTTCTATTTACAAAAATGTAGATGCTGTAAATGCATTGGTTCCTGCATTTTGTATGCCTACTCTGGCAAATGGAAACAGCCATGGCTTAGAAATAGAATGGACAGCAACTACTCAAATCTTTTCTGTTGTTGTTGATGGAGTTGGTATAATCAGTTATCAAGGTGATTTGGTCAACGATGTTTTTGGTGGAAATTCTATGGTCTATTATAGATTTGCAGCTCGAACAGGTGGCGCATCGAATATTCAAAGGTTTTGTCACGGTTCATCCTCCAATGACAACTATTGTCCTGCTGATAGGGGCTTTATTGACTAACATAATGATATTATAACAACTTCTTATTAATATCGTAAACATTAAATAACTGTCTGTCATAGAAGACAGCTATTAATTATTAATCTGAAAATTAGATTTAAAATGAGACATCTAGTTCTTAGTTGTTTTCCCCTTATAAAATCCAGTTTATTTTTAACAGATGAGAAACATCATTTGGCTAGGCATATTTTGTGCTTACTTTTTGTTGTTTTGCAATCCCTTGGATTAAATGCTCAGACCCTTAGCACCTGTAATGATCTTTTTATAGATTCAGGAGGAACGTCGGGGGATTATAGCGATGATGAAGAGTATGCCGTTACCTATTGTCCTACAGATCCGACCCAAAGTATTGTGGCTACCTTTAACAGCTTCCAAATAGAAAGCAACTATGATTACCTTTATATTTACAACGGTAATAGTACCTCATTAGGTGGTGCTTCTTTCTCTGATGAAACAAGTGCTGTTGATGCTTATAATCGTGAAAATGCCAATGTTTTTAGTACCAATTGTGCAGATTTAACCAGTAAAGACATTCATTGTTATTACCCTTTCGCAATGGACTATTGCTATTTGTATACACACACCACATCCGACGAGGAATTTGCCTGTGCGAACCGTGTTGCTTTAAGCAACGATGCCGACTGTTTGTCAAATTCTACCAGAAATATGACGGTCTATCCCTTGGGTGATTGTAGTAATCCGATGACTTCAGTTGGAACCAATGATTCAGGCTGGCCTGCTTATGAAGCAGTCAATGGAACCACTTATGAAATTTGTACCACCATTGATCCCGATGAAACGGTTTGTTGTGGTAAAATTGAAGGGGTTTGTACTTATGTGCATTCAAAGGCCGCACTACCACCAACTACCCCACCACCACCAACAACACTACCTGATGATCTTGTGTTTGAGAATCCTGGATGTGGTGAATGGGCAGTATACGTTTTTAATGATGGTACTTTTACAAACGGTTTCCCTCCCTTTCCACAAGATAACCAACTTATCGATATCAGTACTACCCCTAGCTCGATTGTATTAGACAATACTAATGGTACTGATTTTTCTTTTAATTATGCCAATATCCCAGGGATTGCAGATAGTGATCCTGAGTTTCAAAATCAGGATTCACCAAGTGAGGCGTTTGCTTATCAGGCAGCAGGTTACCCTTTCATTGACCCAACCGATGGCTTTGGTGTTTGTGGCAGTCAAAGCTGTTTTGAATGTGGCTTTTATGAAATTGTGTTATGGTATTATGACGATGGCGCTTTTATAAGAGTGGATACCGATGGAGATGGAATTTTTGAATATGATTCCGAGGATACTTATGACGAAAATTCTTTTCCAATGGTTCAAAGTAATCCTCCATTAGATCAGGTCGTTTGGTCAGGCTATTTGGACAATAATTCAGTAGTAGATTTATGTATGTTTAATATCCCATTTGACAATGGATCTGGGCAAAACCCTTCAGAACTCAATGTATTGTTAAATTACGACAATACTTTTACTACATTTAACGACAGTGTCCTCACCTATGAATTTTGTGAAGATTTCCCAGGTGCTTGTTTCCAAAGTGATTTTAATTTTACCGATAGCAATGCCGTCTTTAACCCAAGTAACCCAACAGATGTACAATGGTATTATGGCTTACCTGGCAATGGTGGGTCATTGATTCCCAATGCAGCTAGTGACAGTATTTGGTGTCCAAGTGAAGAAATCGCTTTGGCAAATTCTGTTGCTGATTTTGGTACCAATCAAGGAAGCGTTAATGGCAATTGGAGTTATCATGCAGGGTTTATAGCTGGAGGTGCTGGAAGTTATGTTGCTGAAACAGGTTATGTTTTTACTGATATAATTGGTGGTCCACCACCCGATAATGATGTTACTTATAGTTCTTCAGAGATGGCTTGGATTGTAACTACTCAGTCTAGTAATAATAGTTTTGCTATAGATGCTTCTAATGTGAATCCTGGCAATGCAGTTGGAGCAATTACTAATATTTATGCCGTAAGAAGATGGACCTCTGACTTTAGTGGATTTGCCGAAATTTGTATAGAGTATGCTGACATCGTTGGAGAAAATTGTGATATATTTAATGCCGACGGGTACTATGTACAATTTTGGCTCAATGGCTCCCTTTTTTGGAGTGAAGGACCCAATATTTCTTCCACGACATCCTCAATTTGTCTATATACTGATTTAAATACTGGAGATGTTTTAGATTTTGTTGTTGACCCCAACGGACCCAATAATCCTTTTTGCGACGAAGTCTCTTTTACCGTAGATATAAGAAGCAGTTTTGACATTTTTGTTGATCCAGGATTGGGGTGTGAACTGATTAAAATTGAAGGGACGCCAAGCGATCCTTGCCCAGACATCACCTCTAGTAGTTTAAGTAATTCAATGCAATATACCGATGCACCAGGTTATGCACAAGACTTATTTTTCTCACAATATTATGAAGGTACTGGAGAAGAAAAATGTATGGAAATTTACAATGGAACAGGAAGTACTGTAAACTTAGCTGATTATGATATTTTAGTTGCCATTAATGGTGAATATGCAGGTGGTGTCAATACCTTATCAGGTACCTTAAACAGTGGAGATGCATTTGTTGTTTGCGTTCAGGCTACAGGAACAGGTAATGATTTTTGTGATGGTTCAAACTCTGGACCTCTTAATCCAGAACCTTTTGTTGATTTATGTATTCCTGCTGGGTCATTTACAAGTGGCACATTTAACAATTACTTTAGTTTTAATGGAGACGATGCCATTGCCTTAATAAACAACACAACAACCGACACCATTGATATTTTTGGTCAAATTGCTTGTGATGCTAGTTGGGGAGCAAATGCAAATACAGATACAGAAAATGCAAGTTGGATTTTAAACGCCAATGTCAACGCTGGAGTAAGTACCAATCCGACAACCGCTTGTACAGGAGTAGCTGGTTTTCCAACTTTGGCAACCAATTGGACGCTAGAAGGGAACATTGGCGCAAGTGGGGTTTTCACCGATAGTTTGGGCGCACACACCACCAATATTGGTCAGACATTTATCATATGTGAAGACGAGAATTTTACCCTAGAAATCGAAGGCTCTGATTTGATCGGTGAAAACTTTGATTGGTATTATAGTACCGATGTTTCCATGAGTTCACCCATACTTTTCCAATCCTCTACGATTAATTCAAATCCCTATTCAGAAAGTTTTAACCATACAGATTTTGGTGGTGCTTTTTGTAACAATACCATTTATGTCAGAGGCGAAATCAACTCTGAAGCAATCTGTT
>Ga0114956_1004224_pt1 | contig 10956 bp, 10 predicted proteins | sample MaitaG_FD_87304 | JGI IMG/M metagenome (GOLD analysis project Ga0114956, IMG submission 87304) | Marine algal microbial communities from Maine, USA - Maine_Asex2 metaG | ecosystem: Host-associated > Algae > Red algae > Unclassified | place: Maine, USA | collected 2015-01-05 | reverse complement strand
CGATCAGTGAATTACCCGCGCGCTGGACAAGGCAGGAATCTGCTGAGCGTTTTCCCGGGCCTGTCACTCCACTTACCTGGGATTTCACCACTGCAGGATTCCATGAGTCTCTACGGTATTCGTTACATATGATGGGCTTGCCTGAGTTTAACGGGCACTGGTTTGAGCGATTCGATGGCTTCATCTATGGCAATCAAACAGCGGTGGATTTGTATACGACCGGGCAACAAATTGAGTTCCACTCATTGGGTGAGCTTGCTGGCAGGGTAGACGAGTTCCGCGAGAAATATGCATGGGTGCAAGAACTGCCCTCTGTGTGGGGCAGTAATCTTGATCAGTTTCTGCTGCGAATTGGAGCATTGAGTTCGCAAGATCTGAGCAGCAGTTCAACGGAACAGGTGTGGCAGCACATTAACAAGCTTGAAAAAGTAGGTAACGAATATTTTTTACCCAACATAGCCATATCAATAACGCAAGGATTATTGCATCGCAGTTTGTATAAGCTGGTTGTACTGGTTTGTGGTGAGCACGCTCCAATTGTATATGATGATTTAACCTGTTTTTGCGATACCAAAACGGCGCGTGTTAACAGGGACTTGTTTGATTTGCACCAGCTGGTTGTTAAACACCCGAATTTGCAAACGTTACTGCTGGCAGAAGACCGGCGTGAGTTATACCTGTCCGGTAAGCTGGAAAGTTATCGCGAATTTAATGCAGCGTTTACCCGGTTCATCGCCAATCACGGTCACCGGGAAGTGGAGTTTGACGCCTACCACCCAACGTGGTGCAAACAACCATGGGTGGTGCTGGAAAATCTTCGACTGATGTCGCAACAGGGGCACATTCAAAGCCCGGTGACTCGCGATGCCCAATTGCGTTCAAGACAGCATAGATCAGAGCTACAGTTTCTTTCAAACCTGCCTGAATCGCTAAAAGGGTTTGCAAAGGAACTCATTCAGCTCAGCCGCACTTACACCGGATTGGATGACCTGGAGCACTATCACACAACTCGGTTATCAGTACCATTCAGAGAAGCTGTTATCGAACTTGGATCCCGCTTACTTAGCGCTGGTGTAGTACAAAAACCCGATGACTTGTTTTTCTTGTCGCGTGACGATGTGGCTAAATTAATTAGCGGTGATGGGGACGTTGCGGAACTGGCGTTGACACTGGAGGCGAATAAACAACAATTTGAGCAACAACTGGCAATCGAGCCGACGTATGAGTTAGGTTTATCTATACCAGAGAATGATGATCAGGCCGAGGCATTGACAGGTCTCCCTGGTGCACCTGGTGTAGCGCAAGGTAAAACGTGTGTTATCAGAAGCAGTGAAGATTTCGCATCGTTTGTTCCTGGCTCTGTACTGGTGGCGAGAACCACGAACCCGGCGTGGACGCCACTGTTTTATGCTGCCAGTGCAGTAATCACTGAAAGTGGAGGGCCGCTGAGTCATGGCGCGGTAACAGCTCGCGAGATTGGTATCCCTGCTGTGGTTGCTGCGCGTGGCGCTATCGCAGCTTTGGGTGATGCTCAGCCGGTTCGTGTTAATGGCGGTGCAGGAGAAGTTGTATTGCTTGATTAGCTATTACAAGAGTTAATTGCACGCGCCTGTTCTGGCACAATGTATGGCATATCAAACTAGTCTGAGAATAATTCACTATGACAGAGCGTGTGAAAGTGAGCGTTTCAAATTTTGTCGCTGAAGTTACTTTGTGTCGAGCAGAAAAAATGAATGCGCTTGATCAGTCTGGATTTGATCAGTTAGCAAGGGCTGCAGAGCAGATAAAGAAAGACAGCAGTGTACGTGTTGTCATAATCCATGCTGAAGGAGATCACTTTTGCGCTGGTGCCGATAAGTCTTTTTTACAAGGAGCAGTGTCGAATAGCACAACGTTCCGTGAGCGGGCGTCAAAACTGCCAGCAGGTGAAATTGCAAATGAATTTCAAAAACCTGCCATGGCCTGGTTTGCTATGGATGTGCCGGTTTTAGTCTGTCTGCAAGGGGTTGTTTATGGTGCTGGCATGCAGATCGCACTGGCTGGGGATATTCGTATTGCTGCCCAGACAACAGCGATGTCGTTGTTTGAAATCCATTGGGGTCTGGTCCCTGATATGGGAATAACGCAAACGCTGCCCAGGTTGGTCCGAGCCGACATTGCAATGGAGCTGGTATTGACTGGCCGTGTCGTTAAAGCCGGGGAAGCACAGGAAATTGGTTTGGTCACGCGCTTAGCCGAGAACCCGCTCGATACTGCCAGAGAGCTGGCAATTCAAATTGCCTCTAAATCTCCCGATGCAATTCGGCGTGGTAAACAGTTGCTGCGCGATAGTATTGAACTGAACTGCGCTCAAGGTCTGGCTCTGGAAGCGCAGTTGCAAAGCGAGTTGGTTGGCACATCTAATCAGATTGAGGCAGCCATGGCAAACCTGGAAAAAAGAGCGGGCGAGTTTAAATAGCTTGGCTGCGGCTTCTTTAGCTGGCCTTTTTTGCTAATACCTTCGCCTGATCAACCCACTCATCACGTTCGATACGATCACCGAATCCGGAATTCGAAGCGTCGAGTGCTTCTGACACCATTTTGACATCAGTTTGTTTAAATCCAGCTAACTGCTTAAAGGTTGTTATACCAAGATCATTCAGCGTCTTCTCCATGACAACACCAATGCCCTTGATAATTTTGAGATCATCCTTCTCGTTAGGTGCGACAAACAATGGTTTTACGTTTGCTTGATCGTGTTTGTCGGCTACTGGTTTTTTAACGGCATTGTTTTGTGAGTTTGCGTTGGCTTGCTTGGCTGCTTGCTTACGCGCTTCTTCTCGTGCAGCCTTTACGCTGGCATCTGCTTCAGATTGCTTGGCTGCTTGAGCTGTGGTGTTAGCCGTGTTTGTAGTACCTGACTTACCTGTTGCGTTTTGACCCGACTTTGCTGTATATCCAGAGCTGGCTTTTGCAGCGCTTCCGGAGACACCTTTTGCAGATGCTTTCGCACCAGCGGAATTCCCCGACATAGCCCCCGACATTGCCTTAGCGCAAGTGGCACAAAGTGCATTGCTGTCGGTAAAAGGTGTGCGATCGCCCCAATCAAGCATATACATGACTAGCCAGAACAAAGTCCAGATAGCGGCGAGTGCGAAAAGAAAGGTCAACATGTGGTTCTCCAAATACAGTTTCTGCGAGCTGCTTAAATTCGCCATTTATAAAATGGTCTACATGTTGCTGTTGAGCGACTCTCAAGAACTCAGCTGAACGCATGAGTTCACGTTTCGGCTAACTACCAGGGTTTCTCGCTAATAAGTTTCAGCAATGTCGCACGGAATATTAAATTGTGAGACATGTGTCATCACTGGCATTTTGTTGTTTAGTTCTCGTTCTGCTGCAGTTGCAGTAACTCGCTCTCGTCAAGTTTTTTGCATAGAACATTCAATACATCAGCTGACATTTCCTTGCCCGCTCCGACATACTCAGTAAGCTGGTCGTTGCTTGCTGCTGCCATCTGGAACGGGGATTTATCGAGTCCCTGCGATATAGATACCAGGCCGAGTCCTGAGAGCAAAACCCAAAACAGCATAGTCAAACTACTTTTGACTATTTTTATGATGCCAAAGATGAGTAGTAATGCCCCTGCTCCAATGAGTAATTCATCAGAGTAAGCCAAATCTCTAAACTGATTCCAGTATGCGAAAATTTCCATTGACTATTCTCTCTATAATTTGCCCGTGGCTATATTCTCACTGTTCTGGCACCCCTGCGTAGAATTAAAAAATGCCGCACATGGCGGCATTCTCGAAAACTACGGACAGCGCTTTTTTCGTTCAGCGAAAGCTGAGTAGAACTAAACGGTTTCGGTCAGGCTTTACCTTCAGCCAGTGTTTTAGCCTGAGCTATCCAATCATCACGTTCTATGCGGCCAGGGAAATTAGTTTCGTTTTCTACCGCATCAATGTCTTTCTGCGTAAACGCGGCTATCTGGCGAAAGTGGTAGATACCAAGATCGTTCAGTGTTTCTTCGAGCACTGGGCCGACGCCAGAGATCTCTTTCAGATCGTCCTTTTCGCCATCGGGTGCATCCATGAACTTCAGGGTCCCGGTCGGACCTGTCGGTGCGGCGGCAGCGGCAGCTGGCTGCGGTTTTTCTTTCTTTGCCGGAGCGCTCGCACTAAGCCCGGTGCCGCTCATGCCGGTAATTTCAATCTCGGTGAAATGCTGCCGGTGCCCCATCTGCTTGCGATGGTGCTTGCGGCGGCGAAACTTTATAATCCGGACTTTCTTGTCGCGGCCGTTTTGTAGCACTTTGGCCGTTACTGATGCGTTGTCGATCATTGGCGAGCCGATTGTGACTGACTCACCTTCGCCCATCATCAAAACCTGATCTAGCGTGACTTCGTCACCTTCATTCGCACCGAGTAGTTCGACGCGCAGAGTATCTCCAGGGCTAACCCGATATTGTTTTCCACCGGTTTTTACGACTGCGTACATGGGTGATTCCTCTCGTGACGCGCAAAATTCGAACATATTGAACCATGATTCAGTATATGCTCAGGGGTAACCGCCGAATACTAGCTCGATTTGGCCACCCCGTCAATCAGCTGCTGCCTCAAAATAACGGCTTCAGTGCATCCGGCTGCTTGCACACTGTTCAGGGTTTCAAATTTAACCATGCAAACTTATTCGACCGGCGTTCTGTATGCCATTTTAGGTGGTGTATTTTTAAGTTCAGGCGGTCTGTTGGTGCGATTTGTCGATCAGGCAAGCCCGTGGACTATTCTGTTTTATCGCTCTTTGGTATTCACTGCCACTGTCATGCTGTTTCTGTTTATTAGAAACAGGCAAGCGTTCAAACAACAGTTTTTACAGATCAAACTAATCGATTTGCTTGTATCATTTTTACTGGCGCTTGGTTTTATCTGTTACCTGCTTAGCTTGTTTAATACCAGTGTAGCTAACACCGTGCTATTGCTCAGCACCGGGCCGGTTGCTGCAGGGGTGCTTGCGTACTTCGTGCTTGGCGAAGTGATTAGAGCGCTAACCTGGGCGGCCATGATTTTAGCCTTTGTCGGTGTTTGTGTCATGGTGTCTGGTGGAATAAACGCAAACGATGTTGTTGGTATTATTTACGCTTTCGGGGCAGTACTCTCGTTCGCTTGCTTCGTTGTTTTGTTGCGTTATCTTGGCCCGCAAAGGGATATGATGGCACCCACCGCACTCGCTGGAGTGGTCGCAGCAGCCATGTGCGTGCCAATGATGTTACCGCTGACTGAATCGTTAGTTATATCGGGTCGTGATCTATTGGTCGCCGTGTGCCTTGGTAGTGTTCAGGTAGGCTGTGGATTTATCTTTATAACGCTTGGTGCCAGAAGTCTGCCGGCAGCGCAGATTCCGTTGCTTGGGTTGTCGGAAACGGCTTTGTCTCCCATTTGGGTCTGGTTAGCAGTCAATGAGGTTCCTGCACGCAACACAATTATTGGTGGTGCCATCGTTTTGATAGCGGTGCTGCTGCAAGGCTATGCCGGCATTACAGCTGGCCGGCGGAATTCAGATACCTTGGTGTGACTGGTACTCAGACAAACGCATTTCTGGCCATATTGGCAAAAAAATTCGCACAAACTGATCTGGTTGATGATTTAATTGCCAGAACCGGCGTGTTTTCTAAACTTGACCCATGACAGTATCTTCATCAGCCTTTCCACTTAGCGGCGTTATTGGCATTGTGGATTCATCAATGCAGCAGATTGAGCTGGCGCTTAAGTTGAAGCTTCGCTGCGTAGAAGTGCGCGCCGATTTATTGCGCACGGCGGGTTTGTCTGATGATGAGTTGCTCTCGGTTGTAGTCGCAGCGAAAGCTGCCGGGCTTGCCTGTTTGTATACCTTGCGACATGCAGACCAGGGAGGCACTTTTGCTGCATCTGAAAGCGATCGAGTTGCATTGTGTACACATGCGCTGAATGCCGGTGCGGATATCATAGATCTGGAACATGGCACTGAAGCCGCGTCGATCATGTTGCAATTGTCAGCGCCAATGATTCTGAGCTACCACAACTTTAAATCCATGCTCAGTGCAGAGGAGCTGGCTGTATTGTCTGTTGCCATGGAAAACCAGGTGCCCGCAGCAATAAAAATAGTCCCTACCGGCAATTCTATCAACGATGCTGCAACTATGTTGTCCTGGGTTGGAGCGGCAAACAGACATGTGCGTCGAATAGGATTCACAATGGGCGATGACGGGGGCACCAGTCGCGTGCTCACTTTGGCTCACGGCGCACCGATTACCTATGCCAGTTTCGATAAACCTGTGGCACCCGGACAAATTGATATAGCACTTTTACTGGAACGTTATCAATGTATGGATATGAATAGTGATACGAAAATTGTCGCGTTGCTTGGTGATCAAACTCAGATTGATCATTACATGGATAAGCAGTTGAACAATTCTAAGCAGCAGAGCGGCGCTGTGGTCTGGGTGGGTTTTGCCAGTACAGATCGAGCGATGGTAGAACAACATCAACAGGCAATGAAAATCAGCGAAATTCATCTGTTGTAATTGACGATAATTGATATGACAAACCTGACACCCGAATTGCTCGAGCTCCTCAAAAGTGTTGATACGCCCAGCGTGTGTAATGCTATTGAAGTTGCTCAGAAGAAACGCGGCTTTGCCAACTTCACACGCAAAACAATGTTGATTAATGACAAGGCATTGCCAGCAATGGTGGGTTATGCAAGAACAGCAAAAATTGCAGCCTTACATCCACCGAAAGAATCTACGGAGGTTATAAAAGCGCGTCGCATGCAGTATTTTCGCGAAATGGCGAGTGGACCGCGTCCTGCAATCGCCGTTGTTGAAGATGTTGACTATCCGGAGTGTATTGGTGCCTGGTGGGGTGGTGTGCATACCGCTGTGCATCATGGGCTCGGGCTGGTTGGTGCAGTAACCAACGGGGTTATGCGTGATCTGGATGATATGCAAGCGGGTTTTAGTGTTGTTGCCGGTTCGGTGGGTCCAAGCCATGGTTTTGTGCATGTGCGGGAACTTGGTACACCCGTAAACGTGATGGGCTTGCAGGTCGAAAAAGGAGATCTTGTACATGCTGATCAGCACGGCGCTCTGGTTATTCCTGATGATGTTATTCCCGGTTTGTTTCAAGCTTTGACAAATATGATGGATACAGAATCGATCATTCTTGAACCTGCGCGTCAGCCTGGTTTTACCATTGAAAAGCTTGAAGCAGCCTGGGCGGCTTTTGAAAAAGCTCGAACCTGAAGACGGAAAATTATGAGGAAGACTTGGGTCTCTGTTGAAGCTGGTAACCTTGATACTTTTATCAAACAAGTGTCGCAGCAGACACAACTTGCGGATTGGCCACACGCTACAGCTGTAGAGCAAAATCTGCTGGTGTATGCCGGTGATGAGGTTCGCAAGGCGGGTCTGCATGAAAGTTCTCGCCAATCGCTGATGCACGAATGGGCACAGGCATTGTCGACCGGCCCCGGCATTATTGCCATCCAGAATGCCATGCCCGATAGTGAGGCAATTGACAGTGCCAATGCGTTGTTTTCGCAGATTATCGAAGATCAGAAAAAGACCGGTGAGGGTTCGGGCGATCATTTTGCCAAACCCGGGGCGAACGATCGTGTTTGGAATGCATTGGAAAAACATTGTGTTGCTAACCCGCAAGGCTTTGCACAGTACTATTCCAACGACACTATTGCCCTGATCAGTCAAGCCTGGCTTGGCCGCGGTTATCAAATTACTGCTCAAGTTAATCGCGTGAACCCGGGTGGTGATGCGCAGGCTGCTCATCGCGATTATCATTTGGGTTTTATGTCTCCGGAGCAGATGCTGGAATTTCCAGAGCATGTTCATTCGTTTTGCCAAATGCTGACTTTACAAGGCGCAGTTGCGCATTGCGACATGCCACTGGAATCAGGCCCAACATTGTATTTGCCCTATTCACATCTTCACCTGGAAGGGTATATCGCATTTACTCGTGATCAATATCAGCAGTACTTTAATGAACACCACATGCAATTAGCATTGAAAAAAGGCGATATGGTTTTCTTTAATCCTGCCGTAATGCACGCTGCCGGGAAAAATAAAACCACCGACGTGTACAGGCTTGCTAATTTGTTGCAAGTGTCCTCAGCTTTCGGGCGCAGTATTGAAACAGTTGATCGCACTCGGATGCTCAGTGCGCTATATCCAACCTTACTGAATATTAAAACGTCCGGCACTGCCGGGCAACAGCAGTTAAGCAACATTGTCGCGGCAACTGCCGAAGGCTATTCATTCCCGACCAATCTGGATACCGATCCGCCGGTAGCAGGCCTGGCACCGCAAACACAGAACGCACTTGTAACTGAGGCGTTAAATGAGGGTGCAGCTTTCGAACAGTTTGAGCAGCGACTACTATCCCAGGCAAATCGCAAACTCTCTAGATAATTGATGGCAAGCGTTCGGCTGGTGGTGTGTTGCGACTGCGTGTCGAGGTTACTTTGCCGTCGATTATAGTCATGCCAATGCCAGGCAAATTTCCTTGATGAACACTTTCTAGCATGTCTTTGCCGGGCGAGTGCTGTGCCTGGTCGAGCAACACGAAGTCAGCAGATTTACCGGTTTCAATAATGCCAGTATCGAGTTCGCGCATTCGTGCGGTGTTACCGGTAGCAAAACAGAATGCGATCTCAGGAGGCACGTTGCCCAGGCTTGAAAGCATCGCGATCATGCGCAGTATACCCAGCGGCTGGACACCTGAACCTGCAGGTGAATCGGTGCCAAGGATCACGCGCTCGGACTGATCGATTTCAAAAGCGGTTCGCATGGCTAGTAAGCCTGCGCGTTCGTTACCGTTATGGACAATCTCGATGCCACGTGTACAGCTCTCGCACAAACACATAATCTGGTCATCGGGCAGGGCTGTGTGACCCCCATTGATGTGACCAATAATGTCGGCGTCGGCTTCAAGCACTACGTCCTTGTCAATCAGGCCCGAACCGGGAATTGACGGACCGCCGGTATGAATGGTTGATTGGATGCCGTATTTGCGCGCCCACTTGACCATTTGTGCTGCTGTTTCGCCAGCCTTGACGGTACCGAGCCCGACTTCCCCGAGTAGCTTGACACCTGCATCGGCCAGGTCTTTGAAATCGGACTCTTCCATGCCTTCTTCAAGTATTGGTGCGCCAGCGATCATTTTTACACCGGAGGGACGGAAATTTTCGTACCAGCGCTGGGATGCAATCGCCATGGCTTTCAGGCCTACGATATCTTTTGGGCGACCAGGTAAATGCACTTCACCCGCCGAGATCATGGTGGTGACCCCACCGTGCAGGCAGGAATCTATCCAGCCAATTTGTTGTTGTCGCGGCGTGTAGTCACCTATTACCGGATGCACGTGGCTATCAATGAGTCCCGGGCACAACCACACACCATTGGCATCGACGGTCACACTGGCCTGGTCTGTATCAAGGTCAGCGAACTGGCCGATGCTATCGATTCTGCCATCGATGCAAATCACGCAGTCACCGTCAATTAGCGGTTCTTCGAGTTTGCCAGAGAGTATTTGACCAATACTCTTTATTACCAGTTTGTTCGCGGATTGTCCGGATTGCTCGCTCATCGCTTTTTTTTGCTCATCAGATTCATTGCTTCAAGTTCAACGCTAAAGCAAATTGCTCGTGAACGCCAGCGCACTTGACGCTTGGACTGGATTAGAGGATAAATAAGGCCCAATAAATCAGCAAAAACCACTCGCAAACTATGTCGTCAATAAACCCACGAAAAATAAGCGTTACTGTGGAAGAAATCTGGCACGAAGGTGGCCCGGTTGCGCAAGTTCCGCAGCGAAAGGCTGCAGCATTGGCGATAATCAACAACCCGTTTGCCGGACGTTATGTCGAGCAGATTAGCGATTTCATGGAAGATCTGAAACCGTTGGGGCTAACGTTGGCTCAACGGCTCATCGATGTGTTGGGTGGAGCATCCAATATTCAGGGATACGGTAAGGGGGCAATTGTCGGTAGCAATGGCGAAATAGAGCATGGTGCTTTGTGGCATGTGCCCGGTGGGTACGCCATGCGCGAATTGCTGGGTGATGCCAAAGCGATCGTCCCGTCAACAAAGAAGGTTGGCAGCCCCGGCACAAGGCTCGATATACCGGTTACTCACATAAATGCAGCCTATGTACGTGGACACTTCGATGCCATGGAAATTGGTTGTAACGATGGTCCCAAGTCGAACGAGCTCTTACTTGCCCTGGTAATGACCACTGGCGGCCGTGTTCACGATCGTGTTGGTGGACTACGCGCCGAAGACATACAGGGTGTCGATGGGTTGCGCTAATCAAGAGCATCGGGCCAGCCATCGCTGGTTGCAAAAAAATCGACGTCTGCATTTACAACACGGTCCTATTGATCTGATTATAAACGCGGATGGTGATCCGCAAGAATGTGCTCAGGCGTTTCAACAAGCCGTGGCTTTTTTTGACTCTGTACTGGTCACTCTGGTTAATGAATTGCCGTTGCTGCGCACACCAGTTAGTACGTTATCAGGCGTCAGCTTCAAGTCCGTTGTTGCACAGCATATGCATAAAGCCGTTGCGCCTTATGCTGATCAGTTTGTTACACCAATGGTTTGTGTTGCAGGTTCGGTTGCTGATTGCACGCTCGCCAAGCTGTGTCGCGGACGAACACTGTCGCGAGCGTCTGTTAACAATGGTGGTGACATCGCATTGCATTTGTCCTCCAAAGCCCACTATAAAATTGGCATTTGTGAAAACCCATCTATCAATGTTCAACATGCCAGCGCGCGAATAAATGCTGCCAGCCCGGTCAGAGGGGTGGCGACCAGTGGTTGGCATGGTAGAAGTCACTCACTCGGCATTGCTGATGCTGTTACCGTATTGGCATTAAATGCCAGTCAGGCCGATGTTGCCGCAACGCTCATAGCAAACAAGATTG
>Ga0114956_1004222_pt1 | contig 10958 bp, 8 predicted proteins | sample MaitaG_FD_87304 | JGI IMG/M metagenome (GOLD analysis project Ga0114956, IMG submission 87304) | Marine algal microbial communities from Maine, USA - Maine_Asex2 metaG | ecosystem: Host-associated > Algae > Red algae > Unclassified | place: Maine, USA | collected 2015-01-05 | reverse complement strand
ATAGTAGCACTATTGCCGAAAAAAATAACGACGAATGCATCAAAAAGATTATCGGTGAAATTGGAAAGTTATTATTTACTGATTCCTAAGGTGAAATAAAAATCAAAAACACCTTTCAACCAACTGTTATGTATTTTGATTTTTATTTTACCTTTTCATTTAAAACGTCTATCAAATATTTCCTATAAAAACAACTCTCATTAAATTTAGTATAAAAATTCTTGGGAACAGTGGCGCACTTCCTGCTTTTGGGCGTCATCCTACCGCACAATTGGTCAATCACGACGATCGTCTTTTTTTGGTTGATTGTGGAGAAGGTACGCAAATGCGTATGGCACAATATGGGGTCAAAAAAGGGCGTATAGAACACATCTTTATCAGCCACCTACATGGAGACCACTATTTTGGCTTGCCTGGCTTAATCACCTCTTATTTTTTATTGGGTAGAATTCGCCCTTTACACATTTACGGTCCTCCCGAATTACTCCCTTTTTTAGAAATCAGTATTGGACCTTTGGATAAACAAGAAGGTTTTCCTATTACGTTTCATCCTACGCAAAGTGAAGAAAAAGCGGTGGTATATGAAGACAGTCAATTGGCTGTTTTTAGCTTCCCTGTTGCGCATAAAATTCCCACAAATGGTTTCCTTTTTCAAGAAAAGTTGGGCGAGCGTAAAATGCTCAAAGAAGCCATTGTTGAATACGACATTCCTTTTCCCTTAATTCCCGATATTAAAAAAGGTGCCGATTTTATTACAGAAGATGGAGAGAAAATTTTTAATAAAACCATAACAGGTGATCCGCCAATTCCTCGTTCTTATGCCTTTTGTGCAGACACCAAATTCTCAGAGTCTATTGTACTAGCAGTTCAGGACTGTACCATGATTTATCATGAAGCGACCTTTTTAGAAGAACATGCCGAAGATGCTGGCAAAAAATATCACTCCACTGCAAAGCAAGCAGCACTGACTGCTAAACTGGCTAAAAACCAACAACTGATCATTGGTCATTTTTCAGCTAAATACCCTGATATTCAAAACTTTCTAAAAGAGGCTCAATCTGTTTTTCCCAATACCCAACTTGCTTTAGAAGGACACACTTACGAAATAGCATTATAAAAAGTTTCAATATAATCCACTTTTTTTTATAAAATTTGGTTAATTTTACTATCTTCGTTATACCCTCCTGTTTAAATACTTATTAAATCTCTCTTTAATGCTCTCTCTAAGCAAACTGGTCATAACCGGTCTGGGCTTGCTGTGTTTACTCCCCTCCATCAAACTCACAGCCCAAACTTGGAACATTACCAATCCTACTAAAGCGCAAATGGCTACCCACCATATGCCTAGAATCTACACTCTTTTTGAGTTGGATGAAGCTGCTATGCTCACTCAACTCAAAGATGCTCCTAAGGAAAACACCGATGACCCATTTCTTTCGGTAAAATTGCCTCTACCAGATCAACAAATCATTGAAACCAATGTAGCACTTTCTCCTATTGTAGAAAAAGAGCTTGCCGAACAGTTTCCAAGCATCCAAACATTTACGGCAAAAGACAATGAAGGCGGATACGGTCGATTCGATTTTACCAAAAAAGGATTTCACGCTATGTTTTTTCTTCATAATGGCAAGACCCTATTTATTGATCCCATAGAAATTAAAGAAAAGCGATATTATTTGGTTTATTATAAAAAAGACCTACCTGTCAAAGATGTTCCACCATGTCAAGCTGACCATACATTAGAAAAAGAAGCATTTCAAAAAAGCGGGATTTTAAAAAACAATGAATCTAATCCAATTGATGGACTTAAAACATACCGCATTGCCATTGCAGCAACTGGTGAGTATACACAATTTCACGGAGGAACAAAAGAAGATGCCATATCGGCAATCACCACCAGTCTAAATCGGGTGAATGGTATTTTTGAAAAAGAATTGTCGATGAGAATGATGTTAGTTGGAAACAATGCTGCTGTTGTTTACACAAACCCCCTAAACGATCCTTACACCAACGGAAGTTTGGCTTTAATGATTGAGCAAAACCACGACAATTTAAATGACATCATTGGAATTCCAAATTATGATGTAGGGCATCTTTTTGCTACTGGCGGAGGTGGCGGAGCACATTTGCGTTCGGGCTGTCGCTCTTCTTTTAAAGGTCGTGGTGCTACTGGGCTTCCCAATCCAACAGGAGACGCTTTTGATATAGATTATTTTGCCCACGAATTGGGTCATCAATGGGGAGGAACGCATACCTTTAATGGAGAAGCGGGCTTTTGTGGTGGAAACCGCTATCAGAATTCAGCTTTTGAACCAGGTAGTGGAACGACCCTAATGAGTTATCAAGGATTGTGCTATCCGGCTAATGTCGGTGATGGAAAAGAAAACTATTACCACAGCAATACCCTTTTAAGAATTTTACAATACACCACCACTGGCTCGGGTGCCGACTGTGCAGTCTTAATTCCCAATAACAATAATGCTCCTGTTGCAAATGCAGGCGATAATTATAAAATCCCTATTGGTACCCCCTTTATGCTTTCGGGTACTGGTATAGATGAAGATGGCGACAGCCTTTCTTATTGTTGGGAGGAAATTGATTTGGGAACAGAAACGGCTATGGGTAATTCAATGGATTTTTTAAGTCCTATGTTTAGAAGTTATGGTCTTTCCAATACTCCTGATAGGATATTTCCAAAAATGGAGCGTCTTTTAGACAACAACCTAATGGATGTTTCCGAGACTTTACCGATGATTCAAAGAAGCCTACGGTTTCGCCTAACTGTTCGAGATAATTTAGCAACTGGTATTGGAGGTGGAGTAGGCTTTGATGAAACCCTTATTAGGGTAGTTGGCAATACGCTTCCTTTTGAAATTACATCAAACAATAACAATTGGACGGTTGGCTCTTCGCAGCTTATTTCGTGGCAAGTGGGCAATACCAATCAAGCTCCCATTAACGCCAAAAAAGTAAATATTTTATTGTCTACAGATGGCGGAACTACTTTCCCCCACGTTTTAGCAAACCAAACCGACAACGACGGTAATCAATTGATTGTTGTTCCCAATATTGCCAGCAGCGATGCACGCATTAAAATTGTACCAACAGATAATATCTTTTTTGCCCTCTCCCCAAATCCAATCATCATTCAGACAACTACTGATCCAGTCATTTCTATTGGCACAACCCAAAACGACTGGAGCATTTGTACAAACAGCAGCCTTACTTTTTTCACCAATATTGACATGATCAACCTCGCCGAAATTGTCTCAATAGAAGCTATTGATTTAACTGATGACTTTACGATATCCTTTGATCAAAATGGCATAACAAATAGCCAATCAATTGCAACGACCATAGCAATAGGAAACCTTGTAGGATATGGAAAACAGTCGTTTGTGATAAGGGCTTTTGCCGAAACTGGATTAGAAAAAACATGGAGAATCAACTTCAATATTCCTCCACCAATCGTAGAAACGCCCCAATTGTTTTGGCCATTGGAAGCATCTTCTTCCATTGAACTTACGACTTCTTTTTTATGGTCAGATTTCCAAGATGCCGAATACATTTTAGAAATAGCCTCCGATGCTAATTTTAACGATGTGTTGATCAACAAAGAAATTTCAGTTAATAAAACGGATGTTTCAATCTTACAAAATGGTACTTATTATTGGAGAGTAACCTCTTTAAATGATTGTGGTTGGAGTACCCAAAGCGATGTTTCAATTTTTAATATAAACAACCCAACTACCTATTGTTTCCAAACAGGAGGTACCCAAGATGAGTGGATTGATCAGGTCGTGATTGGTCCCATAAATCATTTGAGTGGAGACGACGGTGGTTATCTTTTTGTAGAAAACACACCCATTGATTTTGAAAAAGAAGTCCAATATCAGCTTTCGCTATTGCCTGGTTTTACCAATCAAAATTTTCAAGAATACTGGAGAATTTGGGTAGACTTAAATCAGAATGGAGTCTTTGAACAGTCTACAGAAATGCTATATGATTCAGGACAAAGTAGCGCCTATACTACTTTTGGAAATTTAGAAATACCCCCAACGGCATTGAATGGAACGACTCGATTAAGAGTGGCTATGAAATACAACAATGCTCCTACCCTATGCAGTGATTATAGTTATGGTGAAATAGAAGATTATCTGATAAACATTGTTTCTTGTCAACCAAGCATTACAGAAAGCAGCACTGAAGAACAGATTCTAAATTTTGGGTTGGGCGGCTTTTCAAATTACTCTGGCGATGATTCTGGTCAAACTGATTATCGACCGATGGGAACAGCATTGATTAAGGGAGAAACTTATCATTGGAATGTTGAAATAAAAAACCCATTAAATAATTTTTTATATCTTAGGGCTTGGATTGATAGTGACCAAAATGGATCACTTGACTCTAATGAATGCATCATAGACGAAACGACCAATTTATCTTCCCTCATTGGAACCCTAATTTTAGATGCAAGTCTTCCCTCAGGAAAATCAGATTTATTAATTGCTTTAAGCACTGCCCCTATTACAGATGTTTGTAATTCTGTAACAGAAGTAGAATGGTATGAACTGTGGATAATGGATACCTTGCCAGACGTGGATACAGATGGCATCGTGAATTGGTCAGACAATTGCCCCTCGTCTTTTAACCCTACACAATCAGATAGTAATAATAATGGAATAGGCGATCATTGCGATGGCCATGAAGTTCAATTAAAGGTATTTTTAGAAGGTACTTTTAATGCTGAAAATCAATCCATGAATAACTCCCTTATGTCGAATGGGCTGTTGCCCCTCCTACACCCGTTCGGCATTCCCCCCTATTTTTATGAGGACGATACGCCCGTTTCTTCGCTACCAAGCAATGCCATAGACTGGATGCTGATTGAGGCTCGAACAGGTACTCCACAAGTAGGAATTGGAGATAAAGGAACTGTATTAATAGAACAAAAAACAGCCATTCTTCTTCAAGATGGCAGCATCGTTGACGCCAACGGAGGCGCACTTATATTCGACAACTTAGTTACAGATACTTCCTATTACTTTATTGTTCGCCATAGAAATCACCTCGACATTGTAACGGCAACTTCTATTGTGGCTCAAGAGACAATGATTTATGATTTCACCACTGCTGTTAACAAAGCGTACGGTCCTTTACAGCAAAAAATGGTTGGAGGTTATGCATGTATGTTTACTGGAGATTTCGACGGAAACGGCAGCATTCAAAGTACGGATTTTGACCATTGGAAGTCTGCTCCTGCTGTTGTAAATACCTATTCCAAAACAGATGCTAATTTAGATGGGATTATTCAAATTACCGATTATGATTATTGGTTTTGGAACAAAGCCAAATTGGGAATTACAGAGATTCAGTTTTAATTTTAGCTTTTGCCAACCAACCAAAATTTAAGCCCAATCGAATAAAATAGTCAGAGTTAAAGTTTTCGATGGGTGTGGTTTTTTGTAGACCAACCCAAGTTTCCATTGTAAAGCGGAAGCGAGTAATGTGCTGGAATCCAAATAGTCCGCCCCAGGCTATGTGATTGGTGGTATAATAAGAAAAGGTAGGTGCAACAAAAAAGTTTCGCATCAATTGAGTGGTCCATATCCTACTTTGCAACTCAAATTTCACAAATCGCTTTTTAGAGTCAATACCCTCTTTAATAAAAGCATATTTTGTAGACAACATAAGAGACAAAAAAGGCAATCCCGATGAAATTTCATAACCCAAATGCCAACCCCTATATTGCAAATTTCCACTACTGGCTAACAATGTAGGATTGGTCTTTAAAACCATTGTTTTACCCAAATTACTAGGCAAATTCATAGTGTTGTTTTGACCATATGAAAAAACAGAAATAAAAACTAAACAACTATAAATGAGCATTTTATACATGTGCAAATATTTTACCTTCTAGGCAAGATACAATAGATAAAATATAATAGAGAAAAACCTCCTTTTTTAAATATTTTTATGTGATTTTTGTGTAAAAATTAAACAAAACAAAGGACTTATGTTTTTTTAAAAAGCCTTTTGCTTGCGTCAAATAACATTATAAATCTCCATTATTTTGCCAAATAAAGTTATAACATTAGATGAATTTATTTTCAACAAACAAGCCAATCACTCCTTAGCTTCTGGCGAATTATCTGGTTTGCTTAGAGACATTGGTCTTGCGTCAAAAATAATCAATCGAGAGGTAAACAAAGCAGGTTTGGTCGATATTCTGGGTAATCTCAATTCCGAAAATGTTCAAGGAGAACAACAAAAGAAGTTGGATGTTTATGCCAATAATCAGTTTATCAATGCCTTGCGAAATAGTGGTCAATGTGCTGGTATTGCCAGTGAAGAGATGGAAGATATTCTATGCTTTGAAGACGACAGAGCCCGATATGCTAAATATGTTGTTACATTAGACCCACTTGATGGCTCTTCAAACATTGATGTCAATGTTGCTGTTGGTACCATTTTCTCTATTTTGAAACGTAAATCGCCTATGGGGCAATTTTGTGATAGAAACGATTTTTTACAGAAAGGCACTGATCAAGTAGCTGCAGGATATGTCGTTTATGGTTCTTCGACTATGTTGGTTTATACTACTGGAAATGGAACCAATGGCTTTACTTTGGACCCTTCTATTGGAGAATTTTGTTTGTCGCACCCAAATTTCATGATGCCCAAAGATGGAGAAATCTATTCCATCAATCATGGTAATCGTTGGAACTTTAGTGAAGGGACAATGAAGTATATTGATCATTGTATCAACAAATTACAGGACAGACCCAAACCTTATAGCCTTAGATACATTGGTTCGATGGTCGCTGATATTCATAGAAATTTAATAAAAGGAGGGATTTTTATGTACCCCATTTCCAAAAAACGTCCCAATGGGAAATTGCGTTTATTATATGAATGTAACCCAATGTCTTTTATTGTAGAACAAGCTGGTGGAATAGCAACCGATGGTAATAGACGAATAATGGAGATAGAACCAACGGAACTTCATCAACGCTGTCCTATTTTTATGGGTTCCCCAAAAATGGTTGAGCATCTGAAGAAATGTCTAGAAATTGATTATGATTGATTTTATAGGTAAGACGTTAGATTTGAGATTTTACCATTGAAATTCATACTAAAAAAATCTAGCATATAAATACCTATAATGAGGCTTTTGGACCGCATCGTTTAATCAGTCAACGACTGGTTTGACCATTGCTAGAATAATATAAACTATTAGAGGAGATCCAAAACCAAAAATAAAGGTTAGGACAAAAATGAGTCTCATATAGATTACATCGATATTAAACTTATGTCCCAGCCAAGCACAGACACCTAAAAATTTACCTTTGGGCATCGTTTTAATGACAGGATAATCATTCTCTGTATCAAGTGAATACTGTTCCATATTTTGAATTTTTTGTTGGGTTATTATAATAGAACCATTCCAAAACACTTTACTATTTGTTGAATAGATTCTAATTATATAACTTCAAAACACAGATAAAAGTTCCTAAATTAAAATCTAAAAGGTGTTTATCCAAACATTTTAGAGAAGCCAGGAATGATGTTTCCTCCAGCAGATTTCACTTCTTTTACAGCAATACCTTCTGCTTCATTGAGTGCAACATTCAAAATATGGATTAATGTTTGAGTCATCTCAGCTTTGTTTTCGACTCCAAGAAGGGCATCTGGAATTTCAATATGCTTGATATTTTTACCCGCAGAAACGGCAACCGTTATTCCTTTTTTTTCCTTTTCAATTGTTATAACTTCTAGTTGTTGTCTGGTTTCCGCTATTTTGTGACGGATGTTTCCCATGTTCCCAAATAAATCAAATAGTGCCATATATATAATTCTGTTTTTTAATAATGATTGATCGCTGTTTGTTTAGAATCAGCATTTAGACAGTTTAAAAGTTATTTGATACTTTTTAATAGAATACTAGATTTGAGACATGAGACTGTCGTTAAATGAACAAGTCCAGTATCTCAGATCTAGCATCTAATATTTTATAATCGCTTTCTTAGGAAGCTTGAAGTTGGCTTTCGGCAAACTCTTTAGCCGCTAAATAGCGTTCTGATTCCAGAGCAGCCATACATCCAGTGCCCGCAGCAGTTACCGCCTGACGATAAATTTTGTCTTGAGCATCTCCACAAGCAAAAACTCCTTCAACCTTAGTTTCGGTACTATCAGCTTTGGTAATCAAATAGCCTTCGTGATCAGTGTCTAGCCAATCTTTAAAAATATCTGTATTTGGTTTGTGTCCAATGGCAACAAAAAATCCGTCAATGGGAATGTCTGTTTTTTCATTGGTTTTGTTGTTGATCACACGTACGCCTTCAACGACCTCATCACCCAGCACCTTATCGGTTTCTGTATTCCAATGAATTTGAATATTTTCAGCAGCTATAACCCGTTGTTGCATAATTTTAGAAGCACGCATTTCGTCTCTACGAACCAACATATGAACGTTGGTACACATTTTAGATAAATACAAAGCTTCTTCAGCAGCAGTATCTCCAGCACCTACAATTGCCACGTCTTTGCCTTTATAGAAAAACCCGTCACAAACAGCACAGGCAGAAACTCCACCACCAGCATCACGCAAACGCAATTCGGATTCTAAGCCCAACCATTTTGCAGAAGCACCAGTAGAAATAATGATGGTATCGGCAGAAATTTCGGTTTCTTGGTCGATGACTACCTTGTGTACATCGCCCGAAAAGTCAACAGAAGTGACCATTCCAAAACGAACATCGGTGCCAAAGCGTTCTGCTTGCTCCTTAAAGTCGTTCATCATTTCAGGCCCCATGATTCCCTTTGGATATCCTGGATAGTTTTCAACATCAGTCGTATCCATTAGTTGTCCACCCATTTGTAAACCAGTAATCATAATGGGTTTCAATTCTGCTCTAGCAGCATAGATGGCAGCGGTGTATCCAGCTGGACCCGAACCAATAATCAAACATTTGTGGTGTTCCATATATATTTCTTTAATTTTACTACAATTATTACATCAATCGCCCTTCCCCTTTCTCAAGGTTTAATAACAATTAAAAACTACAAAGTTCATAAAAGATTTGATAAAACAGCTTTAGAATTAACTTTCTTTTGCAATGTGTCTTACGTTTTGTTATTTATAGTCGGATTGAAACAAAAAAGACCACTAGGATGTATGGTTCCAAGTGGTCTTCAATTTTATTTTATAAAAGCAATATCAGTCTTTTAAAGTCAACTGAATGGGTTTTGCCTCGATGGCAGCCAAGCTCAATGTAGGCAGTTTCTTAACCTCTTTTTTCTCCTTTTTTTCAGTTACTGAAGAAACAATCGGCATATTGGCACTATAAGGCATTCTTACTATAATTGGCTTAGAAGAAGCAGGAATTAAGTCCGTAAGAATGGCAGGATTTAGCCGCTTAAAGGCAGTAGGATTGACCCCAAACATTTGTTCCAAATCCGATATTTTTATATCATTGTCTAAGGTCAACAAATATTCGAATTTCCATCCCAACTCAGGAGTTATGGGTTGTATGCCATGAAAAGAATGATAACTCATAATATATATTGCAGCAATAAATTTGGGAATATAATAACGAGTCTCTCTTGGCAAAAAATGTCTTATTTCCCAATAGTCGGTTTTACCTCCCGCTCTTTTTATTGCTTTATTGACATTTCCAGGACCAGCATTGTAAGCCGAAAGAGCCAACAGCCAATCCCCATATCTACCATACAAATCGTTTAAATATGCTGCTGCTGCGACAGTCGAAGAAGCAGGATCTCTACGTTCATCTATAAGATGATTGATTCTTAACTCATACTCTTTTCCGGTAGCTTTCATAAACTGCCAGTAACCGTGCGCTCCAGCTGAAGAAGTAACATCTCCTTCTAATCTTGATTCAATAATGGGCAAGTAAGCAAGTTCTGAAGGCAAATTGGCTTCTGCAAGCTTTTCATAGAAAATAGGTCTAATACTTTGTGCTCGCCCCAACAACAACTCAGTATCTGTTGGGTTTTTAAAATATTTGACCAATTGTTTTTTTACCAAAGAATTAAATTCCAATGGAATACGCCCACTGATTTGGTTTAATCTTTCGGTTATGAGTAAATCTTCAGCTTCAGACAACGACAAATTTTCATTGGTGTCATTGTTTGCAACCAAACTGTTCCAAATGTATTGGGATTCGCCTTCCTCATCAATATCTATTTCAATAGAGGAGATTCCAAATAATAAAACAGTGACTAAAAGTCCAAGTGAGATGCGCTTGGTATTCATATATGTTGTATTCGTGAAGTTGATAATTGAATTAAGTATTATCAACGCAAAATCGGGCGCAAAATTAATCTTATAATTGTTAGCTTCCAATTTTACAATCAATATATTGGTTAATATTTTTAACATATAAATATTTGTCAAACATATACTGTTGTTTTTCAGATATTTAGATTGTAAAAAAAATCAACAATAGTTATCCACACAATTGTTAAAAAATACAAATTCATGGCTAGATATTGGATATGAGGATGAAGATTATAGACTTCTATACAAGTAAGGCATAAACTCAGGAGAAGCCTTTTAGCCATCTATTTTAACGTGACACCGATATTACAGGAGATTTTATAATGCTAGACTTGAGATTTGAGATTTGGGACTAAAACAGCATTTTCAAATTATTGAAAACCAATAGGCTGGTTCGCCAATCCGATGGCACTTTAGCATCAACAGCATTGGCAGTCCGACTCAATAAAACATTGGTAAATAGCTGCTTATTACAATTTTAACCACAGCACTCATACTACTGGACATTTTGTCAAAATCTGTGTTATGAAGCCTGTGTTACGTTGCCTTCGCCAGGCGGGCCTTCCTTTTTCAATCGATAAAAAGAAAGGAAAAATCTCGCCTGAATAACCGTGCCTACGCTGCTAGAGCTTACGCTTCGCCACCGTATACAGGCATT
>Ga0114956_1004221_pt1 | contig 10958 bp, 7 predicted proteins | sample MaitaG_FD_87304 | JGI IMG/M metagenome (GOLD analysis project Ga0114956, IMG submission 87304) | Marine algal microbial communities from Maine, USA - Maine_Asex2 metaG | ecosystem: Host-associated > Algae > Red algae > Unclassified | place: Maine, USA | collected 2015-01-05 | reverse complement strand
GATGTGAGATGTGAGATGTGAGATGTGAGATGTGAGATGTGAGATGTGAGATGTGAGATGTGAGATGTGAGATGTGAGATGTGAGATGTGAGATGTGAGACTCAATTTCGCTAAAAAACCCAAGGGTTTTTAGCGGTTTGCTTGAACATAAAAATCTCAAATCTCAAATCTAGCGTCTAAATGTCTAGTGGTGAGGAAAAAAATATAATCCCCGGGAGTGTTCAGAAAAGTGTGTCACAAAACACGTGAGCATCAAGCTTCGTGCATCGAGCAAAGCACGTTTTTTTGAACACTCCCTAATCCCCACTTTTTTTAAGTATAAAATCCCGAACTCACATTAGAAAAAGTGATAACTTCCTCTGCGATCAATCACCACAAAAGGAGGCTTTCGATACTGCTCAAAATAGTAATATCCTTTTTCTATTTCATTCCAAAAATTGACCAAAATGGCATCCTTTAGATAATCCCCTGTAACCGCCATTGCTTCGTTCTCTTGCCTTTCAAATTTAAAAGGGAAAATGTGAACGGGAATATCTAACTGACCATTGGTTCTCACCTTCATACAAATTAAATATACCTCCATAATACCACTGTCGGTGATGGGAATACAACCAACGGACTGACAAGAACCGTGAATAAAAATTTGTCCACCCAAATTACCGTGTTGTGAATTGGTGGCATCGCTGGTGTTGGGATAGTTGATTTTTAGAGAAAGAAAATAGTTGCTGTTGGGATTAAAGCGATTGATAAAATAAAAACCCTCTGGAATCTGGAAATCTCCCTGCCTTCTTTTAGGTCCTAAAACACCAGAATTGGTACAAAAATCATATTCTCGAAACAGTCTATAGGATTCGCCATAATCTGCTTGCACCCAAACTTCGAGTTTTTCTTCGTGCTTAAACCCTCTTATATAAATATTCTTAATTTCATCATAAACAACACCCATCTCTAAAAAAGCCGTTTCCAAACTCGCCTCTTTTTCGGCTTGCGCCATTCTTACTCGACTGTTTTGGAGTTGATTGTCCTCAAAAGTTTGGGCACTTATTGAAGTATAAAACAGCCATAAAAATCCCAACAGCAATAATTTGTTAAACATAGATTTAGTTGTTTTTATAAGTGTGTAAAATTACATTTTTTTTTCAACTGAAATAATGAATTTTAATACCAATAAAAGAACATTGAAATAAGGAGTCTTACAATTTTATTAAGAATCGATGTTGTATGTATTGGCTGCCCATGTATTTCATGCTTTTTAAAAAGTCCGAGAACTAAAAAGCCCAAAAGTAACCATATCTAAAAATTAGTTGGTCTGACAATTCCGAAATCTCTTTATATTTGTGGTTAATTATAACATGAGTTCGGGACTTTGAGAGTCTAAAAAATCGGGAATTTAGTTTTTTAATTTAATAAAATTATTAAAAGTCCCAGAATCTCGACATCCTGCAGTCCCGAATTCGCACTAATTATAAAAATCAACGAACTTGTTCAAAGCGATATTTACTAAAAAGTTCTGGTGGAACGTACTGATACTCCTACTGTTTGTCAGTCTATTGTTTACAGTGATGGTCTGGTCGCTAAAAATATATACCCGCCACGGTCAAAGCATAGAAGTCCCTAATTTTGAGGGAATCAATGTTTCTCAGCTCGATGAATTCATTAAGGGCAAAGACCTTCGGTATAAAATCAGTGATTCTACCTATGTTTCTGGTCAAGCGCCTGGAACGGTTTTGAATCAGACACCTTTGGCGAAAGAGAAGGTCAAAAGCGATAGGAGAATTTACTTAACCATTAATCGACAAACGCCACCTATTACAACTTTACCTGCTCTTTTTAGTACTTCCTTAGAGAATGCAAAAAGGCAGTTGGAAAACTATGGATTGGTTTTGGGTAAAATTGATTATACACCTTGTTTGGGTAAACAAACGGTCAATGAAATTTTTATCAATGGCAAGGCAATTAAAGAAGGTGACGATATCCGAAAAGGAACAACCGTTGATTTTGTGCTTTGTGATGGCATAGGCAATAAACCCATTGAAATCCCCAATTTATTAGGTTTCACTTATACCGAAGCCCTCGCCTCTATTCGCTTGTCGCAACTAACTTTAGGCGCTGTCACAATGGAAGATGGACTTAAATTTAAGGAAGATGGCTACGTTTACAGACAACAACCGCCGCCTGTCCCTGGTAGAACCATTATGGTGGGCGAAGCCGTTGATGTTTGGGTTCAAATAGATCCCATTATTTTTGCAGACGAAATTGACGACATAGATCTAATCAATGATTTTGAGGGACTGGAGGAAGAACCTGATTCTTTTGCAACTCCACCACCTCGCCCCAATCCTCAAACAATACCCGATGTAGAACCTGATGTTGAAATTGAACCAGATACAGGACTAGAACCAGATATAGTACCTGAAAGCAGCGATTCAACAGATAATTAACGGAACTCCAAAATGTCAAGATATTGGGACTTTTGGTTTTTTAAAGGACGACATCCAACATAAGATACTACTTTTGCGATAAAATGAGGAATTGGCTTTTTTTGATTAGGGAGATGGATTCTCTTTTAAATTAATCAACTAATTTCTTGAAAGTTAAAAGATTAGGTGGGCATTCGTTTTAGATTCCATTTTCTTTTATAAAAACTTTACTATTGGCATTAAATTTAACAATGTTAGATATGAGATTTGAGATATGAGACTTAAGACTAAAACAGCATTTTCAAATTATTGATTTTCAATAATTTGAATAACTTATAAAAGTCTCACGTCTAGCATCTCATATCTCAAATCTTTTGTCTAGCATTATAGTCGAGTATCTAACAGTGAAGTTCAAAACCATAAACTTAGAAAGTACGCTTGTGAAACAATTTGTTTTTTTATTGACCCTTTTTATAGGATTACCGCTCTTTGGGCAGGAATTTCAGACAGATTTGATTGAAAACCCTGTATTAAGACCTTCTCCTTATAAAACAACCGAAAGCAATGCCGCTTTGTGTGGCATCAATTCTTTTCTAACGATTTCTATTAACACGACCAATAAGCCCGACTGTAATGAGGCAAATGGGTTGATTGAGATTAGTATTTCTGGAAGTGACGATACTTTTGAATATTACCTCAACAGTGAATTGGTCGATGCTGGTCCTCAAAAAGTTGAGAGCTTTGGCAATCTTTTGGCTGGTGCTTATTTGATTGAGGTCTTGGGCAATGAAGGCAGTTACATTAGTGAGTTCATCGTTTTATCCAATCAAGGACAAAACCTAGATCAAGTGGGCTCTGAATTTGATTTTTCTCCAGCTTTTTGTGGTTTGGGGAACATAAGTAAAGGACCAGGCATTGTTACCCAACCGACCAACTACTCTATATTTAACAGCAATAGAGAATTGGTGGGAAATTGTTCCAATCTGTTTTGTGATTTGGACTTCCCTCCTGGTGATTATTACATTCAATTGGCGCAATCGGTAAGTAACTGTGAGGCCTTTTTTAAATTTGAAATTCTTGATATCCCTACCAACCCCTTTCCTTTTATAGAAGATTTTTCAAAGGTAACAGGTACACCCGATGTGCTAAAATGGGCAGACAATCAGGCGTTTATCAACAGTAGCTTTGCCAACAATCCTTTGAGTATTGGCGTAGCAACCTTAGATGGTCTAAATGAATTTGGATTGCCTTATACCGTCAGCGACATACCTGTTAATGGAAGTGCCGATTCGTTGACCTCTCATCCCTTTTGCTTGGCTGGCATACAACCAGATTCTCTTTGTTTGAGTTTTTATTTTCAACCACAAGGTATTAGTGATTTCCCCAATGATGTCGATTCTTTGATTGCTGAAGTCAAAGACAATCTGGGCAACTGGCATCATCTGTGGGGCATTAGCGGAATGGATGTAGCAGCCGATCCGGCTATTAATAATGAAAATTTCACCTATGTGATAACGACCATAAAAAATAAAGATGATTTTGAAGTGGATCAAACTTTTTTTGAAGATGGGTTGCAATTTAGGTTTAGAAATAAAGCGACAACGACTGGATTGAACGATCCTTGGCACATTGATTATGTGCGTTTGGAAAATTGTAATCTGGTACAAGAAGAACAAATAGAAAACGATATTACTTTCGTTTTTGAAAGTCAAACTCTTTTAAATAGGTATTCGTCTATGCCTTGGCATCAGTTTTACGACTATCAAGATTTAGAATTTAGCGATACCTTAGGCTTTTTCTTTCGATTAAATGGTAGTGATCCAAGTTTGAACGCCGATGGATTTTATTCTATTTATGAATTTTGTGACGACATTCCCATTGAATCCAATATGGACCCTTTTAATATTAGTGGAGAAGTTAATCAAACACAAGAATTGCGGTTTAACCTTTTAACGTCAACATTAGACGATTTAAGTATTGGTAAGCCTGACGATGCAAATGTGGTATTACGTACCGAATACATTATGGATACCGATGGAGATTTTAATACTCAAAACGATACCCTCATCCACAATCAAGTATTTGCAGATTATTATTCTTATGACGATGGTACAGCCGAAAAAGCTTTTGGGCTGTTGGGTTCTGGTTCTGAATTGGCAGTGGCTTTTCAGTTGAATGAACCGGATGTCGTTCAGGGTATTCAAATCTATTTCACACACATTATTGGCAATACTGCAGACAATGCTTTTGCGCTAAAGGCTTGGGCAGCACTCGATTTTGACAATGAACTGGATTTTTCTAGAAACGATTCGGTCATTGGAATAAAAGAAGGTTTGTTCCCAGTATATACAGGTCAAATTGGTGGGTTTACCACTTACTTATTTGATGAACCTGTTGAGGTGGACAGCATCTTTTATGTGGGCTTAGAACAATTGGGTCCTCAATTTTTGAATATTGGTCACGACATCAACAACATCGTCTTTGACACATCTCGTTTGATTGGTGATACCCTGATAGAAGATTTTAAACACCGTTATGCTGGTGGCAATGTGTTTTATAATTCGGTGGGAATTTGGCAAGAATCCATTATCCCAGGTGCAGTTATGATTCGTCCCCTCTTGGGCGATAGAGATCGCTTTGTTACCAATATAGAAACCATTGATACCAAACCAAAAACGTTAACGGTTTATCCAAATCCTAGTAGCGATTACATCAATCTAAATGTTGCCTCTGTGGACGATATCAAAACGGTCAGTATTCTTGACCAAACGGGTCGAACCATTCAAACCATAGTGCCCACAAACTTATCAAGCATCTCTGTTTCGGATCTTGTCTCTGGAATTTACTTTATAGAGTTGATAGATCAGAAAGGTAAGAAGCAGGTTGGGAAGTTTGTTAAATATTAGGGCGAATTCTCAAAATCCAGCACTCGCAAACTTGCTTTAAATTACGAGTTCGAGGCTTTAAGTGATTGTAAACAAGCGCTCAGATTACCTCTTATCGGCATCTACATTTCGATATTTTGACAGATAGGCTTCGTGTTTTTCCTTGTCAATGGGTTTGATTAGAGGAACTGTTTGAACAGGATATTTATCTAGTTTATCTGTTGGACGACTTGGTCTTTTCTCAAATCCTCCTCCACAATTAGGACAAACATTGTGGAGTAGATTGTTCACACAGTCTTTACAAAAAGTACATTCAAAAGTGCAAATCATAGCTTCTGGGCTACCATTCGGTAAATCCTTGCCACAAGTTTCACAATTGGGTCTTATCTCTAGCATATTTGTTTTATTTTAGAGGGATTTCAAATATTCATTGGTTTACAAACAAAACTCATCTCTAATAACTTGTATGAATGACTCTATTTTCACCAAAATATTATTTACCACTAATAGCGTTCTTACTCGTATTTGCTTCTTGTCAAAAGCCTAAGATACCTACTTTTAGTAAAATGGATAAAATAGTTATTGCTTCCATTACACAAAAAGAAATCATTATTAAAGGGAATGCGATCATTGACAACCCCGGTGATCAACTTTATGAAATAACTTCTGGAAAATACAATGTCAGTATTGAAGGCTTATCGGTTGGTGAAATAAATCACGACTTAGAAGCTTTTATTTTGCCCAATCAGACAACCAGTGTTCCATTAAAAATCAAAATTGCCAGTAAAGATCTACCAAAAACAGGATGGCTTACTAAATTGTTTGGTATCATTGCAAGCCAACAAGCAACGGTTTCGTTGAAAGGGTATTTTATGTTGAAATTTAAAGGAACCAAGCTACCCATTCCTGTTTATTATACTCAAAAAATAGATATTGCAGATTATGCCACAAAATAAATTAGTAGAAAGTCTGCAAGAAACCGATGCTTTAGACTACAGTAATGACGCTGTCCAAGCATTTTTACAAAAACACTTAAACCGTGACGATGGGCAATCTCCCAAAGAACAGGTTTTGTCCATTTATTATGCAGTTCGAGAACATTTGCGTTACAATCCTTATCGCTTAGAATTTACACCAGAAGCCTTAAAAGCGAGCGTTATTGTTAATAGAACCGATGGACACTGTATTGACAAAGCCATTTTAATGATTGCTTGTTGTAGAGCAATTGGTGTTCCTGCTCGTTTGGGCTTGGCTAAAGTCAGAAATCATATTGGAACCGCACGCTTAGAAAAAGAGATGAATACCAATATCTTGGTTCCCCACGGATATGTTGCGGTATATTTAGACAATCGCTGGATTAAAGCGACTCCTGCTTTTAATAAAGGCTTGTGTGATAAATTGGGGGTGACCCCTTTGGATTTTGATGGAGAAACCGATTCTTTGTTTCAAGAATACAACGACAAGGGTGGACAGTTTATGGAATACCTAGAAGATTATGACACTTTTGAGGATGTTCCGCTTGATTTTATGTTACAAAAGATGCAAGAAGCTTATCCCAGCTTATTTGCCAAACATTTTAAACATAAAAAAATTGTACTCTGATTATTTTTTTATGTTTTTTTTTGAAATTAAATTTCACTGATAACCAAACAGTTAGGTCTTTTTTACCAATATATTTTCAAAAACAAGTGACTTTTTTTCTTTCCTTCTGTAACTTTTCCTGCTACTTTCCCGTAAAATTAAGTGTGCCTCGTTGATGAGACATTTTCCCCCAATCACTTTCCCCCCACTACTTTTTACAACTATCTAAATACAAGGAAAGTCATGAAAAATTCAATTAAAACCATCCTCCTTACATTCGTTATTTTATTTGCAGGATTGAGCTTAACAGCTGGAAATACTGCTAAAGCTTTTGAAGTACAACCTACAGTATTGACAAATTTAGAAATTGTGAATAATCAAGTAGCAGTATCGGAAAAATTCACAATAGTCGTTATGGATATGCAAGGTGAAGTAGTTACTTTTGAAGTAGTATCTGGTAACGAAGAATTGTTTGTTTTAGATTGCTCTAGTTTGGTAAATGGAATGTACCAAGTTAAAATTATGAGTAGAGAAAAAGATTACGGAATCATTCCTTTCGTTAAAATTCAAGAAAGCAACGGTCAGTTTGAATCTGAAATTATTGTAACTAGATAATCGAGGGTAGAGACTTACTCCATTTAAAATCAGAAAGGCATGAACCAATCAATAGATTTTTCACCTTTCTGTAAAATGTATTTAACAAAAAAAGGCTTAAAGCTTATTTCACTATTCCATAGCATTTTATTTTGCTAAGGGACACGGAATAAATAAGTGTCCGATTTGAGGAAATTCAGTATTTTGTTTTACAAGGCATTTTTGAGCCGCATAGCCCAGCTACGTGGCGATAAAATAACGAAGTAAAACGGAATAATGAAGAAATCAAAGTGGACAGTTATTTATTCCGTGTCCCTTAGTATTTTAGGACTTCTACTGCTTCATTATTCTTTGCCACTATCAATAGATTTCCATCATTTGTTCTGACAGTTGCAAAATCCCTAATTTGTCCCTTTATTTTTATACCAGATTCTTTACTTGATAAAGGCGTGAAATTCATTTTTCCATCACCCGTTAAGAGCAATCCATAACTGGCATCATACCGTCCCACTTCGGGTTTTGCTTTGTCAAAATTGCCTCCAATTAAAATGTCCAACTGACCATCTTTGTTAAAGTCTTCTAGCCACAAACCATAGGTCGTAGAGAACTGTGCTTGAATGGGCAATGGTTTTATTTCAAAAGTCCCATTGTTGTTGATTAGTACAACTGTTTCTAAAGTATGGAGTTCTTTTTTGACAGACTTACTTAATATTTCTTCTGGGAAAATATCGTTGATGGTCAAAGGCGCATAATCTTTATAAGCAACAAATTGTTTTTTTAGACTTGGAATTTGTTCTATTAAATTGTGTCTCAGTACCAAAGGATAAGACTGCTCTCCACTGTATGCCGTTACGATTTGTTCGGCTCCACCATTGCCATCAAAGTCATTGACATACATTTCGACAGGCTTGTCGGGCGATGGCTGAAATCTTGAATTTATTCCGTGATTGCCAATTACAAAATCGGTGTCTCCGTCTTGGTCTAAGTCCGCTGCTTTGATGCAGTTCCACCAACCATTAGAGGCTCCTTCTTGAATAATTTGAGGGGTGAATGTATTGTTGTCGTTTATGAAAAGGGTCAATGGCATCCATTCACCAACAACCAATAAATCTAAGTCTTTGTCTCCATCTACATCTGCCCAAGTAGCATCGGTAACCAACCCAATTTCTTTTAGAGCAGGTGCCAGTGAGTTGGTTTTATGGGTAAAATTCCCCTTACCATCGTTGACCAAAATATAGCCATTGGTCGGAACACCATAGAGGAATGGTCTGTGGCGAATACCGACAAATAAATCCACATCGCCATCTTGATCAAAATCGGCTGGGCGGACACAAGAGCTGCTTTCTGGTTTTACTGTTGGGAGTTTTTGTTTTGTTTTGGTAAAGTTCCCCTTACCATCGTTGAGGTACAATCGGTCTCTTAAACTAAAATCACTGGACGAAAATTCACTTCCACCGCTACAAATATATACATCCATATCCTTGTCGCCATCTGCATCAAAAATAGCGATGTCGGTGTCTTCGGAGCTTTTGTTTTCTTCAAAAATAGTTGTATTGCTTTTGCTAAATGTTCCATTCTGTTTCTGAAAGTATAAGGCTCCTTGTTCCCCTTTAGCGCCTCCAATAATAACATCATCTAATCCGTCTCCATTGAGGTCATCGGCAGCCACTTTGGGTCCTTCTGTTGACAACATAAAATACAATAAGCGGTCTCTGTTGAAATCACTAAATTGATTTTCTTTGTGGGTAAAATTTAATTGACTGTTGTTGTTTTTAGTAAAAACGGTTGGCGTTTTTTGTACTTGATAATTAATGGGTAAAACAGTTTCTGAATTTTTATCAACAATCAAATGTTGGTTCAGCTCAACGTTTTTTAAAACGGTCTTTTCTTTGTTGTTCCATTGTAAAACCAGAGAGTCCAGAGCAGTTGCATCTTGTCCAAAAGAAAAGTTGGGTCGAGCATCTATGGTCGATTGGAAACCCCTCATCGGCATCTGTTCCAAATATTGATAAGCACCATTTCGCCAAGCATACATTTTACTCCCAATTGCCGACGTATTATTTTTGTCTCCTTTTAGCGTTAATTTTAAATAGGCATTATTGGTAAAACGATTTTCATAAATCAGACAAGGCATATTGACATTGTTGATGACCAAATCTAAATCACCATCGTTGTCCAAATCTCCATAAGCCGATCCATTGGAATGCGTGAGTTTGTCTAAGTGCCAGTCCTTTGTTTTATTCTGAAAATCCAATTGCTCGTTGTTCTTAAAAGCATAATTCGCAATTTTATTAGAAGGAATTGCCTCAATCAATTGTTTGTAATCGGTTTCACCACCCGTCATTACTTTTTTCATAAACTCTTCGTTGGAAGCAAACTGAATATAGTCCTGATCGGTTAAATCCTGATAAATACCATTGGCAACAAAAAGGTCTTTAATGCCATCGCCATCCATATCAAAAATGAGTGCGCCCCAACTCCAGTCCGTCGCCTCTACATCTGCCAGCCGACCAATTTCACTAAAAGTAGCATCACCATTATTGAGTTGCAGCATATTGCGGGTAAATTGGTGGTGATAGCCATTGGAGAGGACAAACTGATAGCGGTCCCAGGATTCAAAAGTGGTCTTGGTTTTATAGCGATCATTGGGTTCTGGAAGCATTTCGGTAACGAACACATCAGGATAACCATCGTTGTTGATGTCCGCCATATCGGCACCCATAGAGGCTCCACTAATGGATTGCATTTGCTCAGTCAGTTCTTCCGTAAAAGTTCCATTTTGTTGATTGATGTAGAGGTAATCTCTTTCAAAGAAATCATTCGAGACATAAATATCCATCCAACCATCGTTGTTGACATCGCCCACAGTAACACCCAATCCAAAGCCAATGATACTTCCATAAATTCCAGCAGCCTCACTTACATCGGTAAAACCATCGCCATCGTTTCTATATAATTTATCGCCACCAACTTCATCCCTAACTGTTCGTTCGTTTTTTTGCAAATTAAAACTGGTAATGGCACGGTAAGAGTTGTTGAGTAAGTATAAATCGAGGTCGCCATCGAGGTCGTAATCAAAGAAAACCCCATGGGTCGAAAAGCCTTTGTCGGCTATTCCAAAATCGGCTGCTTTTTCAGAAAAAGTCCCATCGCCATTGTTTATATAAAATTCGTTTTGTTTGTTGTCGCCCTGAACATCTCCCGAATTACAAACATAAATATCCAACCAACCATCGGCATTGACGTCTGCCATAGAAACGCCTGTGCTCCAGGCTTTGTCTCCACCAACACCCGCTTTTTCAGTTACATCCTCAAAAACAAAATCGCCTTTGTTTATATATAGACGATTTTTTTCCATATTGGCAGTAAAGTAGAGGTCTATCAGACCATCGTTGTTGATGTCCCCCAAAGCAACTCCACCACCATTATAAAAATTACGGTATTTATAGACATTAAAATCCTTGTCAAAACGTAGTTG
>Ga0114956_1004220_pt1 | contig 10959 bp, 11 predicted proteins | sample MaitaG_FD_87304 | JGI IMG/M metagenome (GOLD analysis project Ga0114956, IMG submission 87304) | Marine algal microbial communities from Maine, USA - Maine_Asex2 metaG | ecosystem: Host-associated > Algae > Red algae > Unclassified | place: Maine, USA | collected 2015-01-05 | reverse complement strand
GTGTGGGGTTTCCCCATGTGAAAGTAGGTCATTGCCAGGTTTTATACCCAAGAGCCCCGGTGCAGCAATCATGCTGACCGGGGCTTTTTTATGCATGGAATAAGATAGCCCAAATCATGTGGCATAAATAAGTATCGATGCATTTGAAGAGAGGAGTAGTGGTTCGGAAATTGCCAAAAGTATGTTGATACAAACCCTCAAAGTTCAAAGTAGGTGCAGTTAGAGGTTAGGCAGTGCGACGAATGTATGCTGGCAGCGAGAGAGAAATTTACATAGTGCCCTAAATTAAACTTTCAATTCAATAAGTTGTTTATCGTGTAAACGAGACAATAACAACAGGGCAATGACTCCTCCAAATAACGCCCAAGCCATATCAGATTGCGTATCCCAGACGTAACCTTGCGTACCAAGAAAAGCTTCTGCGGAACCACCGCCGATTATTGCTATGCACCACTCAATCAACTCATAAAATGCGCTAAAGGCTAAAACAAAACACACGGCTAGGAAGTGCAGCCAACCTCGTCCATTGACAACATTTTTGCGGATTAATATCTCTCTGGCAATCATGACTGGTATAAAGCCTTGAGCCAGGTGTCCGACCTTGTCGTAATTGTTGCGAGTATGCTCAAGCCATTCACCTATGGTATCGAACAATGGCACTTCAGCGTAAGTGTAGTGCCCTCCAACCATTAAAATCACACAATGAATAAGAATCAGCAGATACACTAAGGGTGTTAGTGGAAAGAATTTATAGGTGACGATTAAGGTAACCAAGCCAATGATGGCCGGCAAAACCTCTAGCCACCATGTGATGGTCTGTTTGGGTTCAATTGCTGACCAAGTGAGGACAGAAAAAAATATCAATAACCATAGTGTCTTCATGTCACAACTTTAACACGGTAGTGATAAAATATGACACATTACCGTTAGCTAGGATTTAGAACCGTGTTCACTATTACCTGTCTTAACGTGTAAGCGGATGGCAGTTGTTAGCGGATGATTATTGCCGAGAAATAAGTACTGGAGTGTTTAAAAATGATCTTTCACATTGCTGAAAAGTCAGTATGGAAAGCGTGTAAGCAATTAGATAGCTATGTGCCAAGTGAATACTTGGATGAAGGCTTTGTGCATTGCTCGAAGCTTTCACAGGTAGAAAGAACGGCGAATAACTATTACAAGGGGCGGGACGATTTAGTGCTATTGGCTATAGATGAAGATAAATTAGAAGTGCCTATACGCTACGAAAATTTAATTGGTGGAGAAGAAAACTTCCCACATGTCTATGGTGAGTTGCACAAAGCTGCAATTACACGAGTAATTGATTTAAAGTGGAACGCTAAAAATGAAATAGTAGGTTTAGCCGAATTTAACTAAAGTCAATATCGACCATAAGCTGGTCAGGCAATTCTTCAAGTGCCTCCTGAACTTCTTGAGAGCTTAGTCCTTCTGGGATACTAAGGTTGAGTTTTGCATAAAATAGCGTTTCGGAGGACATCGCCGCAGGGCGTTGCTCACTATATAACTCTTCGATATTTACTGATAAGCCTGCGAGTTGGTTAGTAATCGCATTAATAATTCCCGGAGAGTCTTGACCCAACACCTCAATCATTAGTGATTCATTGGAATCGGCAACCTCGTCATCTGAAACCGTTTCAATGGCGATTTCTATACCGTCATCCTGAAGAGCGGTGAGTGTAGCGATTAATTCATCTGCCTGATCTTCAGGAACCGAGACTTTCAATAATCCAGCGAATTTTCCAGCAAGATGGATCATGCGGCTATCCGTCCAACTACCTGCATATTCATTGATAACATCAGACAGTGTTCTAACTAAACCGGGTTGGTCGTCGCTTAATACAGTCAGTACAAATGAAAGTTGCATTGCAAACCTCTGTTAGAAAATTCTATCAATGTATAGTGACATAGCTTTCCTGAATCCCCTATTAGGAAACAGTAAGGTTGGGATATATTTATCACAAGTAAGCTACTACAATTGTATGAGGAAATTGTTGAATCAGGTTTAGGAATTCACATCATGCAAAACTTCACCAAGCCATTTACACAGCAAGAACCGATCCCTGAGGCAGGAATAGAGCGTGCCGTAGAGATTTTACGAAATGGGCGATTGCACCGTTATAACACGATGCCTGGCGAAATATCAGAAACCGAAATGCTGGAAAAAGAATATGCCGAGCATTTGGGTGTACCTTATTGCTTGGCCTGCGCTTCAGGAGGTTATGCGCTGCATATCGCGCTAAAAGCGGCGGGCATAGAACAAGGCGAGCCGGTACTGACCAATGCATTCACACTAGCGCCAGTACCAGGTGCTATTAATAATGCTGGTGGACAAGCGGTATTAGTTGAGATTGATAAAAACTATTGTGTCGATCTTGGCCATCTTGAACAGATGATGCAGCAGAGTAAAAGTCGATTTTTCATGATGTCGCACATGCGGGGACATCTCGCTGATATGGAAGCGGTTGAGAAACTTTGCGTTCAATATAATGTGATGCTAATCGAAGATTGTGCGCACACCATGGGCGCAAGCTGGAATGGACGAAAGTCTGGCACCTTTGGCAAGATTGCCTGCTTTAGTACCCAAACTTATAAGCATATCAATTCAGGCGAGGGTGGTTTTCTGACCACTGATGATCCTGAGATTATGGCGAAAGCGATCATGCATTCTGGTTCGTATATGTTGTTTGAGCGTCACGGGGCAGCACCTGACAAAGCTGTGTTCGATGAGATTAGATTGGATACGCCCAACTACAGTGGACGCATGGATAACCTACGTGCGGCAATTTTGAGAGCCCAGTTGCCAGAGCTAGAAGCGCATTGTATTCGTTGGAATGAGTTGTACCAGGCAGCTGAAATAGCATTGCATGAAATTGAAGGTGTTGGGCTGTCAGTGCGTGCTGAAAAAGAGTATTACGTTGGTAGTTCAATTCAGTTTCGTCCGACACAATTAAGTACTGAGCAGATTCCGGATTTTATCGCTCGGTGCGCTGAGCGCGGTGTTGAGCTTAAGTGGTTCGGAAATGTTGATCCGCAAGGGTTCACCAGTCGTTTTGACAGCTGGCGATACTTGGGCGAAGCACCTGAATTGCCAAAGACGTTAGCGATATTAGCGAATACTTTTGATATGCGTATACCCCTAACATTTGATACCGATGATATTCGGTTGATTGTGAAAATTATTGATGAAGTGCTGGCTGACTTTTAAGGAGCTGTTTGAGCAAAGCCAATCCTTTACCCATTCATTTATGCCAAAGTACCTGAAAAAAGAGGTCTGATTCACTATGTTGAAATACGATAAGACGGCAGCGCAAAATATTGAACGCAGCTACAGCACTCCAGATATTGCCAGACAACGTCTGCAAACATTAAAAGCATTGGCGTTGAATACGGGTGAGAATGTTGTTGATGTAGGTTGTGGGACGGGATTTCTGATCAGCGAAATGGCGGCAATGGTGGGGGATACGGGTAGCCTGACTGGCGTTGATTTCAGTCAGGATATGTTGGATGTGGCTATACAGCGTTGTGAACCTTTGCCACAAGTGAAGCTGTTGCAGGGAAGCGCGGTCGATTTGCCATTGGGTGATGCTAGTTTTGATGCTGCAACCTGTACGCAAACTTTGCTGTATGTGTCTGATGTTGATCAGTCAATTGCTGAGCTCGCTCGTGTATTAAAAGTGGGTGGGCGGTTAGCTGTGGTTGAAACAGATTGGAATGGGGCGATTGTGAATAGTGCTGATCCAGCCATGACGCAGACGATATTCCAGTCTTTTCAGAAGCCAATACCGAATGCTAATTTACCGACAAAGCTTAGTCCGATGTTGCGAAAGCATGGTTTCGGCGCGATTAAAATCGAAGCGGTGCCGATTATTAATACGGGTTATACCTCTGCAAATTTCTCACCGAGCATTATCAAGTGGGCAGCGGATATGGCGGTGAGGGAGAAGGATATCAGTCGGCAGGAGGCGGATGCTTGGGTGGCTGATTTAGAAGCTAAAGCGAAGGTGGGCGAGTATTTTTTCTGTGTTAATCGGTTTTTGTTTAGTGCAGTAAAGGTTGGGTAGGGTTCCGGCTTAGCACCATGGGTATGTTTGCTTTGCTCCGCCTCTTCGAATTATTGGCGGAGCCAAAATTCTTATCGGAATGTCGCGGCAGCAATCATCCCCATGGTGCTAAGCCTGGTTTTTGTGGTGCGATTGGAGATTGCTCTGGCGCATAGGTCTATTTCGACATGATTCAATTGGGTATAAATAAAATGAAAATAATCACCCAGACATTGCTATTGGCTATCGCTGCGGTATTGTTTAGTTCTTCAAGTGCTGCACGAGATCGGATATATCTCATGGCAGGTCAGTCTAATATGATGGGCTTGGCGCATAGTAAAAATCTACCGGCCGCCTATAAAGTTACGCCGTCCAATGTTTCGTTTTTCTATAAAGGCAGTGCTCGTAAATTAGCGCGAGGTAAGCATATTGGTCCTGAGGTTAGCTTTGCGCATGCCGTGTCCAGAGCCTTTCCTCATGATCGGCATATTATCGTTAAGTATGCGGCGACAGGAAGCCACGTTCGGCAATGGTTTCCTACACAGCCATATTATGTTGCGATGATGCGACAGTTGGGTTTTTCGGTATCAGAGAAAGAGCCAAAAATTGAAGCGATCATCTGGATGCAGGGGGAGGGTGATACGTTCAATAAGCAACGTGCTTCACAATATGCCAGAAACCTGACTTACTTTATTCGTTCCTTGCGTAACGATCTGAAAGCACCGAGGACGCCGTTCATTATGGGTGTGATTGACCCTATTGGACGCGATTTTCCGGAGGTTAGCATCGTGCAAAAAAAGCAGCGAGAGGTAAATGCTTCAGTGGCCTATACTCATCTCATTCCTGCTGAAGGGATTGAGAAAATCTATGACAAAATTCATTTCAATGCGTTTGGCCAGTTGGCGATGGGTAAGCGTTTTGCACAGAAGTATCTTGAGTTAGACAGGCGCAAAGCACGGGTAAGATAGAAATTTTAGGCCACACCTGTTGGTTTCTACTTAAATTCTGGGAAGCAGCAGAGCATTTTGAGTAGCAGAATAGCGTGTTATTTTGCAGAGGATGCTTGCAGCGCTCGAGTAACCATTTCATCATCCGTGTTGCCACCTGAAACAATGCAAATCACTGTATCGCTAGCTAGTGCATCACCGCGATACAAAGCCGCAGCCAGTGCCACCGAGCCACCGGGTTCGGCGACGATTTTCAATCGGCGAAGCGCGTGACCCATTGCAGCCAATGCTTCTTGATCAGTTACCACAATGCCTGATTTACACAAACGATTGATAATGGGAAAGGTTAGCTCACCGGGTGACGGTGTCACGATGGCATCGCAAATTGAAGGCGGTGGATTATCAATAAATTGGCGTTCGCCGGACTGTAGGGAGCGCATCACATCATCGTAATGTTGTGGTTCTACCGGCCTCACCTGTAAATCGGGTGCAGCAGTTTCTAGCGCCATTGCAATTCCTGACGTCAGCCCACCGCCACCACAGCAAACTAAAACATCCGCTTGCGAGATGCCTAACGCCGCAGCCTGTTCGGCGATTTCTAAACCACAGGTACCCTGCCCGGCCATCACCTCTGCATTGTCATAAGGCTTGATTAGCGTCAGACCGCGTTGTTGCGCTAACTCGATGCCAAGTTTTTCGCGATCCTCACCGCCGGGGCGATCATAGAGAATGACTTCAGCGCCAAGAGCCTTGGTGTTTTCAATCTTTAACGCCGGTGCATCATTAGGCATCACAACGATGGCTGGAATGTCTGCGATCTTTGCGGCTAGGGCAATTCCCTGTGCGTGATTACCTGAAGAAAAAGCCAACACACCACGCTTGCGTGTGTCTTCATTGATGGCAGAAATAGCCGACCATGCGCCGCGAAATTTGAAGGAGCCGGTACGCTGCAAGCATTCTGCTTTGACCAATACACGTCGCCCTGCCATTTCATTAATGAATGGGTTTTCAAGTAGCGGGGTAACAACAGCGTGACCTTTTAAGCGTTTCGCAGCTGCTTCGACGGAGGCGAAATTGATGGCTTCTTGCATTAGAAATATCTCGAATCTGATTGCTTCAGAAGATACACGCGAGTAACTGACAACTCAATCATTGTTCAAAAGTTACGATTACCTCCATGATTAATAATGAGACAGATAAATATTATAAATGTACTAAAGTTATTTATGAGCTCAATAAAAATGTTGATCTCTAACACATGCGAGGTATTAGGAATGAAAACTAAAATTTCAGTTTTGATCTTATTTATCATAGGCTGCTTTTACAGTGCATCAGCAATTGCAGCACCTATCAATATTAACTGTCCAATTAGCACAGCCCGAGTGGCAATGACAACGAACCTGCCAAATGGCTGGTGGCGAACGCCCTATGTTAATCGCCTGCAGGGAACGACGATTAATGTCATTGGTGGAAAAAGGACGCTTATTTGTAAATATGGCAATCATGCTGCATTTTGGACGATGCGTTTGGAACCTGCGGGAAAAAACTGTCAGAGAAGGCCAAGAGGCTTTCACTGTAGGGATAGAATTAGACCACCACGAACTCACCGAACAGGTCCATTGGTGATCCCGCAAACTTATCTTGCTGATTTGGATACGGGACAGATAAAGCCACAAGGTGCGGATATCTGGTTTCAAGCACAAACAGCGACTCGTCGATTTATAGCACCACGAAATGGTGCGCGAATTGCCATTGCAGGTCGACGTGCAATTGGTCTTGCAGGGTGTAAGCAGAGACCGCTTCGTACAACGCCAATTCCTCTGCGCTCGATACCTGTGGGTACCTATGTTTGTGTGAAGACAAACGAAGGGCGTTATTCGCAATTTAGAGTGAATAGAGCGGCAGGGCCAAGTCCGGGAAATATTCACCTCGGCTACACTACCTGGAAGAAGTAACTTTATCGGCAATCTATAAATCGCCAGCAAGTGGTTTGATTGCTGGCGGTTTAATTTAAGTAGTATTTTTATTCTTCCTTAACTAAAAAGTTTTATTGAAATACCATCCCCTGAGGAGTAGCTTAATAGCGTTATTTAAACCCTCAGGAGAATCATCATGACGCTAAAAGCGAATCTGACCAAGTTGGCTATTGCCAGCGCTATCACCGCCTGTTTCCTTACCGCTCCCCTCACCGCATTTTCCGCTACACACCCCGTTACTGGCGAAGAGCTAGCCAAAGAACAAACCTACACTTACCGCCTTTTAGATGGCATCCCAACCTTAGACCCTCAGCTTAATGAAGATGTTGAAGGTTCTGTAGTTTCACGTGACTTGTTCGAAGGTTTGTTAAACGAAGATGCAGAAGGCAAGTTGATTCCGGGTGTAGCGCTAAGCTACGAAGCATCTGAAGGCAATACGGTTTACACCTTCAAACTACGCAAGTCGAATTGGTCAAATGGTGACCCTGTCACTGCGAATGATTTTGTTTACGCATGGCGTCGGGCGATTGATCCTAAAACTGCTTCTCCTTACAAGTGGTACATGGAAATCATGGGCATTAAAAACGTCAAAGCGGTGGGTAAAGGCGAGATGAAGCCGGAAGAGTTGGGTGTTGAAGCGGTTGATGATTACACGCTGAAAGTGACGCTAGAAAATGCCTTGCCGTATTTCGCAAGTATGACGACTCACACCACGACTTTCCCTACACATCAAGCGACGATTGAGAAGCATGGCGATAAGTGGACTAGACCAGAGAATATGGTTTCAAATGGTGCTTACAAATTAACAGAGTGGGTGCTTAAAGAGCGCTCGGTTCGCGAGCGCAATACGAAATATTGGAATAATGACGCCACGATTATCGATAAGGTTGTCGCGCTGGTAATCAATGACGAAAATGTCGCGCTGACACGCTATAAAGCTGGCGAATTAGATAAGACAGAAGTGCCAGCAGGCCAATACCCCGCACTGAAAAAGTCTAATCCAGATGAAGCTTTCTCATTTCCAAGACTGTGTAATTACTACTATACCTTCAATATGTCAGATAGTGATATGGCACCTAAAGCATTCAAAGATGTGCGTGTACGTAAGGCGCTATCTTATGCCGTTGACCGTAATGTCATTATCAATAACGTATTGAAAGGTGGCCAGTACCCTGCCTATACCTTTACCCCTGAAGCCACGGCTGGTTTCTCGGTGCCAAATGTTGAATATGCTTCATGGACGCAAGCAGAGCGTGATGCTAAAGCGGTAGAATTGCTAGCAGAAGCGGGCTACGGAAAAGACAATCCGCTGGAGTTCAATATGCTTTATAACTCGAGTGAAGCCCACAAAAAGGTAGCAACCGTGCTGTCACAGATGTGGAAGCAAAAGCTGGGTGTTAGAGCGGTAATGGCTAATCAGGAGTGGAAAACATTCCTTGAGACACGCAGCAAACAGAACTTTGAGCTAGCCAGAGGCGCTTGGTGTGGAGACTATAATGAAGCATCCACATTTTTGGATCTGTTAACGAAAGCTCATGGAAATAATGATGGGAAGTTCTCTAATGCAGACTTTAATAAGTTAATGGCGGATGCTAAAACCAGCGCAGATCCTAATAAGAACTACACCAAGGTTGAGCAGATTCTTGCTGACGAAATGCCTGTTATTCCACTCTACCACTACACTGGTGTGTTGATGTTGAAGCCTAATTTCAAAGGCTGGCCTTTCAAAAATGTACAGCAAACGATGTACAGCCGTAACTTCTATAAAACAGCAAAATAAAACTGAGACGTGTCTCTACTCTTAGAGATGTTCGCTAGTTAGCAGCAACACCATGCGTCGGTATGGTGTTGCTTTGTTGCGCTAAAACAGGGCTGCTATGTTTAGTTTTATTGTCAGGCGATTGTTATCGGCAATCCCTACGTTGCTTATCCTCATCATTATTTCATTTGCACTGATGCGAATGGCGCCAGGGAATCCTTTTACCGCTGAACAGATGCCACCGCCTGAAGTGATTGCAAACTTAGAGGCGAAATACGGACTTGACCAGCCTTGGCCTGTGCAGTTGTGGCGCTACCTTGAAGGCATCATCTTCCACTTTGATTTTGGCCCTTCTTTTAAATACAAAGATCAGACTGTCAACGACATCATCGCTCAAGGCTTTCCGGTCACGCTGACTTACGGAATCTGGGCATTTATCGTCGCGGTGGGTGTGGGTTTGAGCTTAGGGATTACCGCTGCGGTGAAACAAAATACGGTTTTTGACTACTTCGCTGTCGGTATATCTATCGGCGCTCAGGTGTTACCAAACTTCGTGATGGCCCCGATATTGGTACTCATATTTACGCTGTGGCTGGAGTGGTTACCTGGCGGCGGTTGGAACGGCGGGCAGTGGCAATACGTCATTATGCCCGTGATAGCACTCTCAACCAGCTTTATGGCCAGCATCGCAAGGATCGCGCGCTCATCGATGCTGGAGGTTTTAAACTCCAACTTTATCCGTACGGCTAAAGCGAAAGGCTTGCCCATGCGTAACATTATCTTCAGGCACGCTTTGAAGCCTGCGTTACTTCCAGTGATTTCTTATCTTGGCCCAACTTTTGTCACCATGATTACGGGTTCTGTGATTGTCGATATGTACTTTAGTACTGGTGGCATGGGGCAGTTCTTTGTCGATGCGGCATTGAATCGCGATTACTCCTTGTTAATGGGCGTCACCATTGTGATGGGAGTCATGACCATTTTGTTTAATGCCGTTGTCGATATCCTTTACGCTTGGCTCGACCCTAAAATCCGTCTGTAGGAGGCTGTGATGTTATTTGGAAAGCAAATATTGAGCGCCGTTGCAGACAATGCCGCGATAAAAGGCCGCTCACAGTGGCAGGATTCACTGGGACGGTTTAAACGAAACAAAGCGGCTTTAGTGAGCTTATTTATTCTACTACTCATGATCGCGGTTGCGTTTATCAGTCCTTACTTCGCAGTTTGGGACTATGAAACAATCGACTGGGGCTTGCTTGGAAACGCCGCCACGCAAGGTGCGCCACAGATTGAAAACGGCCACTACTTTGGGGTGGATGATCTGGGGAGAGATATCTTTGCGCGCACCATGCAAGGCACGCAAATATCGCTAATGGTTGGCCTTGTAGGCACCATTGTTGCCGTGCTCGTAGGTGTAACCTTTGGCGCAACGGCAGGCTACATCGGTGGTCGTATCGATAACATCATGATGCGCTTTGTGGATATCTTAATCTCGATTCCTTATATGTTTATTCTGATTATCTTATTTGTGATGTTTGGCCGTTCGATCTATATATTATTTATAGGACTTGGCCTGTTTTCTTGGATGGAAATGGCACGAATCGTCAGGGGGCAAACCTTGGCGCTCAAGCACAAAGAATTTGTGGAAGCGGCTGTCGCCTCAGGCGTGAGTGACGCCAAAATTATACTCCGTCACATCATCCCTAACTTGCTGGGTATCGTGGTGGTTTACACCTCACTATTGGTGCCGCAGCTCATCTTGTTAGAAAGCTTTATCTCCTTTCTCGGCTTGGGTATTCAAGAGCCACTGACTTCGTGGGGGGCGTTGATCAGTGACGGCGCAGCCACTATGCAATATGGCACACTTTGGCAAATCGGCTTTCCGCTTGGCTTCTTTATTGTTGGCCTGTTCTGTTTCTTTTTTATCGGCGATGGCTTGCGTGACGCCTTCGACCCCAAGGATCGCTAATGACTACTCAACAGACAGAAATCATCCTTAGCGTTGAAGACCTGCACGTTTCTTTTGACACGCCTGATGGCTCGGTAGAAGCGGTTAGGGGCGTTAATTGCCATGTTAATAGCGGTGAATGCGTAGGTATCGTTGGCGAAAGCGGCTCCGGTAAAAGTCAGACCTTTTTGGTGGCGATGGGACTGCTGGCGAATAATGGGCACACCCAAGGTAAGATTCACTTTCAGGGGCATGACCTGCTGACGCTATC
>Ga0114956_1004215_pt1 | contig 10964 bp, 21 predicted proteins | sample MaitaG_FD_87304 | JGI IMG/M metagenome (GOLD analysis project Ga0114956, IMG submission 87304) | Marine algal microbial communities from Maine, USA - Maine_Asex2 metaG | ecosystem: Host-associated > Algae > Red algae > Unclassified | place: Maine, USA | collected 2015-01-05 | reverse complement strand
TCACTTTCAAGTTCATCTATTTCATTTCTTTTTTCATCCATAAAATTACCTGTTTTGCGTCTTGCAATTTTTTCGTGACTTGCTGCTAATTCACTGGCATTTGCTTCTTGTTGTAATAGTTGTAATAAACTGTTCATAATTATTATTAATTTTAATTTAAAAAATTGTTTAATGTTTTAATTTTAGTTAAATGTTATAAAATATTAAAGATAGTGTTATTAGCATTTGAGATAGTAGTTGTAATGTTTAATTTAATAAAGGATTTTTTGTAAAATATTTTTCTTTTCCTTTAACACCTTTACCTACAATTCTAAAAAATTGCCTGTAGTTTGATTTTTTTGTACAATACATTCGTGAGGTGTAAAAATACTCATTTTTAACATTTCTCCTTTTTTTAACAAGATTCCTGTATTTTCGGGATATTTATTAATATAATCGCTTAAATCTCCATCTAAAGTATAAGAAGTTTCTAATGTGTTCCAATATCTACAAGTATTAGAAATATTATTTGCTATTAATACTTTTGTATTATTATCAAGTAAAGTAGTTTCTTTTCCTCCCCATCCATTACTTCCTCCATTTCCCCATCTATTTTGATTATTAACTCTACCTACTTCAATATGTACATTTCTATTTATATTATTAGAATTGTAACCTCTTTGAGAGCTTCCTACATTTACAAATGATTCATCAATTGTAAGAAACCCAACTTCATTTTTTTCAAGAAAGTTCTTATTGATTATTTTTGAGTATGACTTATACTGATCAGGCAATGAAGAAGCATTTCCTTGAATAAATGGCATCATATTACATTTTATTCCTTGTTGTTTTGGGAATATTATTTTATTTACTATCATTTTTGTTTTTGTTTATAATGTTATACAATATTAAAAAGATGTTTAATAGTATTATTGTTAATCTTGGTAATGGTTAGTGATAGATTATTTCCTTCACTCAACCACAACTTCATCAAAAACTTCTTCATTAATCTTGTTTTTAATCAATTTTACTGCATTTATAATTTTTTCAGCTTTAAAATCCCCAATATCATCTAATAAAAAGTCAACATAATTAATTTGTTTATCAATAATACTATTAATCTCATCTTTCAACAAACTCCTGGAGTCTTCAACCTGCTTATCAACCCAAACATCAGCATTTGCATCAGTGTTCCAATATTTTTTTGTTACTTTATTAAATCTTTCATAAATTGATGATTTTCTATAGTCATCTCCACTATTAGTAATATATTTAAACTCTTCACCAACTTCTAAATCTTTAAACTTTATTTTTATCTTATTTTTCATATTATTTTATTTATTTAATTTAAAAAAGTTAATATATAGGTGTTATAGGGCTTTAACAATATAATATCATCTGCCCCTTTTTAATATAAACATCAGGCATTTTGTTTTCACCTTCTTGTTCAATTTGTACTTTCATTTCATCTTCTGTCATTAATTTAGAAGGGTCATCATCACCATTCCAATATAAGTTTGTCTCAGAAGGTTTTATTTGGTGTACTACACCATCCCAATAAGTCCCTATAGCAATCAACTCGCCATCTAATTGTTCTTCTGTAAGATTATCTAAAAACTTCTTTAAATCTCTTATTTTCATAGTTTAATACATTATTTTTTTAACAAACTCCTGGGCTTACAATAGTTATAAACCCAGGAATGTGATTTAACATTAGCACCATCTATAATAGCTGTAATTCAATAGTTTATTCTTCTTCTACGCTGTAGTTCAGAATTACAGTAACAGCATCTACAAGCCTATATAACTTGTTTTTTACTATTATAAATGATACTTTACTTATTCCATTTTTTGAGTACTCACATTTGTAGTTCCTCAATCAACTTTTTTAGCAATATTCCATTCATCATCAGAAATATTTCCTAAATATTCAAACCATTTTGTTTTAATTTCATCTTTTGTCAATTTTTTACCAGATAAAGTTTTAAACTCTTCCATTTCTTCATCTGTCCAGGGTATAACAGCTTCTATAATAGTTCTGTTTGGTTTAGTTGAAACTGGTTCATCTTGAATAATCCAGACATCTTTATCTCTTCCCATATTAACATTTTCATCAATTTGATAGTTATAAGATTTATCTTTTGTTATTTTAAGATATTCCCAGCCATCTGCAGTTTGAAATTTATCTCCAATATTTAAATCTCTAAATTTTAATTTTAATTCTAATTTCATTTTTATTCTGTTTTAATTAGTTCATTATTTTCTAAACCATTTTATTATGAAGTTTTCTTCAATTTCTTTAGCTTTAGATAATTGATTTAATATTTTTATTTCTTTTTTCAATTCTTTTATTTCTTTTTTTAAGTTTATAAAAAGAATATTATCATCTTTTTCTGATAAATGCTTTTCAAGAGTTGGCCCAATACTTTGTATTTCTTTACTTTCTCCACCTTCCAACATCTCCTCATCTGTAATTGGTTTAGTTGGAACTGGTTCATCTAACACACTATTAGCTAATTCCCAACCTTCTTGTTGCATTTGTTCAAAGTCTTTTAATTGTTGCTCAGTCCAAGCTGTAATACCTTCAGATTTAACTGGTTTAGCTGACTCAAACAATTCCTCAATCTTATCTAATAAATCATCAGTATAAACCACCTTCCACAGCCGGATCCCCCGTCCTGTGCCTTTTGATAGCCAAGTTTCTTTCTCAATCCAATTAATCAGCTCTTGTTTTGTTTTATCATTCATATTGTTTTGTTTTAAGTTTTTTAATTATTGCAAATTATAACACATTTTAAGCTGTTTGTAGATTTGAGATTGCATTTCATATTTTCTTAAATAATAAAATTTATCATCTTCACTATAACCAGATTCAACTAATATTTCTCCTGTTTTTTTCCAAGCTAAATCTTGTAGTTTTTGCTTTAATTTTAATTCTGTTAAATCATCCATTTTTATTCTGTTTTAAGTTCTGTAATATATAATAGAGAGCATTTGACCCATTTCAGGCTGTAGCCCAGTATCACACTGTCTTATGTGTTTATTTATAATACATTTTCTGCACACTTTATTGTGCAATATTTGTAAGATTTTACAATATTTGCACAGTTTATTGTGCAATTTCTGTATGAAAATCTAATTTATTTTTTCTTACTTAAACTTGCTATATCTTTATAAGGCATAACTGAATTTATAATACTTTTTTTAAATGTTATGTCTTGAATTGTAATCCAAATTTTTCTTTGTTTTCTTGCATTTTATACTTATTTTTGTTGTTTGGTAAATACTGAATAAGGCAAGAAATTGACTAAATAGTGCTCAAACCCTTACTCTCATTAGCTTACAGCCTGCTTTTGACCCTATTTTCTTGCACAGTTTATTGTGCAAATTTGGAAAAAATAAGCTATTTTGCACAGTTTATTGTGCAAGCTATATTCTAAGGTCATCAAATATTCTTAATATTTTTTTATTGAATGATTTTCTCTTTCTTGCTAATGTAGGATTTATAATAATTCTCTTAATTTCAACTCCATTCTTCTTTCCATCTAAATAATAGATCACAGATTCATTGTAGAGCTTCACTAAGAAAGAATTAAATGTATTTCTACTTATACCAAGCAATTCCATTAAACTTTCTTTAGAATGAGGTTTCCCATTAGAATGAGACACAATATTCATATCTCCCATCAATAAGTTGCAAAACATTAAAACTCTTCCCATTTCAATTGGAGAAAGTATTTTACTAACATTTTTATATGCTTTTGAGTCTAATATTAAATATTCAGTAGAATCTATAACTACTAAATCAGATTGAACATTAATTGATGTCAGTAATCCTTGTTCACTTCCAAGTAATTCTCCTGTGTCTCTATTTACATAATCATCAGGATTTATTGTTTTTTTATTAAATATGTTTTTTGCTTTTATCATTTTTGGTTTTTTATTAAAGAATAAAGAAGGAACCTACTGTAACTCTTTGATAATCAATATTTCTCTGGCACACATCGTGCCAATTTTGGCACACATCGTGCCATTTACCTACAAATATACAACAAATTTATGAGAAAAAGTAAATAAAAAACAGCATAAATTTTACTCTACACTGTTTATGATTAGTTAAAAATTACATTAGTTTATTTAAATCCAATCTTGTTTAATAAAACAATAAATACCTTTCTTATTAAAGGCTCTAACTACAGCTTCTAATTTAAATCTATTTCCTACTAACATATTGTTATATTTTATTTTTACTTTAGAACTTTGAGAAACAAACCTTAAAACTTCTTTATTGTAAACTGTACATTCAAAGTATCTACATTTATTCCATAAAATATGTTGATAACCAGATTTTTCTTTTATTTTTTGAGTAGATTCTATTTTTTTAACAGCAAATTCTATTTTGTCAAATATAGGTTTAACAACTTTTTTATAATGTTTATTGTAATGAACAGCATCCCAACCTGTTTCTGGAGTTTTATAATCACTGCGACTATTTGGAATTTCTATTGTTGAAGTAAAATTAGACATACTATTGATTTTTAAAATTAAACAATGACATTTTAACTCATAGGATTCTCTCACTATGAAACTTGTAAAATAATTTATTATATGGCAGTTACATCAGTCTTAATATGATGGTTCCCTAAATTATTTAATAATATTATAACTATTTCGACCTTATAATATTATTCAAGATGTTTCAACTTTTATTTAGACACATTTAAGTCAATCCTCAGATTGTTTCTCGTGTTAATTTTAAGAATTAATTCTATTAATGTGATATTGAATCTCTTCTTTTAATTGTTCTTTATTTGCTATTTTTAATGTGTCATACATCAAGATCATAGCATTTAATATCTTTAAATCTTCTTTAAACATTTGCTTTGTTTTTGTTTTAAATAAAAATATTAATAGTTTACTACACGCAATTAATTTTAAATGTGGTTTATATTTATTATGCGCTCCACTTTACCTATTAATATAAAAAGGTCAACACATTGCTGCATTGACCTATATGATAGTTGTTTACTTACTAAACAACTTTATTAATTATTTCCTTGTTCTTCACTTAACTCAGGTGTTGGTGTTGCTACTAAAGGTGTTGGTGTTGGTGTTGTAGAAGGAGCAGACTTAGGAGTAAAACCAAAGTCCATACTTGCTACAACTTGTTGTGCTACTTGAGCTTCAAATCCAGCACCTAAGATAGTTACAACTGTGTAATCATAATTAGGATATTTTTGTCCGTGAGTTTCCTCAGCATAATAACCTCTGAAGTTAATGTTAAGAACAGCCTGACATCCAGGATTTATTCCCATCCTTTCAGCAATACTACCATCTATTATACCTGCATTTTTAGGTAATGTTCCATTCAAAGGTGAAAGTACTAAAGGCATTTTACCGTGTTTATTTGATTTAAAAGCTGATCCATTTGCTGTTGATACACTTACTGCGATTGTCATAATTGTTTTATTTAAGTTTGAAAAAATGTGCAAGAAAGCACCGGGGTACTTTAAAACTTGCGAGGATTGGTTGGGGTTGTTCAAGTGGAATCTCTTTAAGTACTCAAAACCCCAATTAATTATGGGGGCTTTATGTGAAAAAATGATTTTTATGAATTATTTTTTGTATCTTTGTAAAAATTAAAAAAAATTTTTTATGAAAGCATACATTTATAAAATAACAAATCTTTTAAATGCTAAGGTTTATATAGGCTCTTCTGTGAATATTAAAAAAAGAAAACAAAGTCATTTTAGAGATTTAAGAAAAAAGAAACATTATAATCCACATCTACAAAATTCTTTTAACAAACATGGAATTGATAATTTTGAGTTTGAAATAATAGAAGAATGTTGTGATAAAACAAGATGGAAAAGAGAGGCTCATTATATAAAAGAATATAATTCTTTATTAAAAGGGTATAATATTCAAGATATAGATGAAAATGGAGTAATAAATTATTATGAAATGACTAAAGCTGAAAATATTAAAAATGGTAAAAAATATTATGTATATGATACACAAGGATTAATTAATAATTTTGATTGTTTAACAGATGCTTGTAATTTTATAAGTTGTAATAAAAAAATAGGATTACTAACAATTAATGCAATTAATAAGTTTTTAGAAAACAAAAAAACTGTAATTAGGTCTATAAAAAGCAAACATTTTATAAGCACACAAAAGTTAGATATTAAAAAGTATATTAATGCAGCTAAAACTGGTTTTAAAAGACTTCCAGAAGGAGTTCAAGTAGGTGTTTATTTCCTCTACGCAATGAATGGTGAATCTTTATATAAAAATCTAACCTCAGAAGAAGTAATGAATATAACTGGAGCAAATAAAAAGAAAATACAAAAGTGTATAAGTACTTTAAGTGCATATTTAAAAGGAAGAACTGCTCATAGGGATCTTTGCAAATCTTATAAAGATTGGGTTATTACTAATAAAAATTTGACTCCAAAAGAAGTTCACAGATTCATGATTTATAGTTTTGACAAGATTTATTAATTACACTAAAACTGAAACAACTCAATTATTACACTTTAACTCCAATAAAAAACCCAGCTATTAACTGGGCTTTGTTTACACTTAATTGTTTACTATAAACTCTTTATCTTCAAAATTTTCTATTTTATATTTGTCATATTAAACTGTCTGTTCATATTTTTCTATTATATTTGTTATTAAACCAACCTCTGTGTAAAGCTGACATTTCATACATTCCTCTCTATAGTCATATAAGTCCTCTATATGCAACAATCTTCCTAAATAGGTGTCATCATATATATTTTCATTTAAAAACTCCTCATCGCAAAATAAATGGGTAATTTGACAATTTCCTGTCAATGTATTTACTCTGTTATAAAATTCTTGCATAATTTCAGCTTCTTCTTTCTCTTTTTGAAGTTTTTTATTTTTTTTGCAATTTAAAACTTTTTTAATTAATTTTATCATTTTAATTATTTTTAATATTAAACTTTTTCATTAAATTTTTAAGCTCATTATAATTTTTAATTGGGCCTGTATATCCAAATTCATTTTCTTCATCTCCAATACTCCAATTTCCACTTCCTTTTTCATAATCCAGATAAAATCTATCTTTTGTACCTTCATACCAATCTTTATCTTCTTTGATCCAACCTAATTCTTTTATATCTTTTTCATCTAAATACTTTACTCTTATTCTATCATCTTTTATTACTTCTTCAATTACTCCCAAATCTACATCATATAAAGTATCTAAGCTCAGTTCTTTTTCCCACCAAATAGTTCCAAAAATATTTTCAGCAGAATTTATATCTGCATCTTCATATTTATACTCATATCTAAAATTAACATGAAATTCCTCAATTGTTGGCGTATAATATTTATTTTTGTATCCTATATCTAATTCATTCATTAATGTTTGTAACTTATTATAATTTTTAATTATTCCATCAAAAATTTTAGTAGAGCCTTTTTCATTATGATAAAATATGTTAATATCTGTAGGAGTATCTTGATGATAAATTAGTTCATAAGATTCATCATTTGATTTTTCTATTACAAAATAATCATTTTTATAAGCATTTCCTTTTTTAACTTCTATCCATCCTAACTCTTTAATATCTTCTTTATCAAGGTATTTTACTCTTATTGAATTTACATTTATTTTATCTCTAATATTTTTCATAAAAAATTTATTGCAAGTTTCAAGTATAAACTTTTCTTGAGTAAAAGCCTCATTTTTAATCTCACATCTAAACCCAACATAAAATTCATTTAAATTTGGAGTATAATATTTATTTTCCATTTTTTATATTTAATTTATTGACTAATTTGCTGTAATTACTTATAGCATTTTGTTTGTTTAAGGGTTAAAAATTAATAATTCAGTGTTTATTCCTCCAACTTCAATATGGAGATAATTTAAAGTGGCCTCTATATTCTCTATCCTGGTTATACCAACAGTCCTCCAATATTCTTTATCATTTATAATTTCATTATAAACTTCTCTTGCAGTATGATCTACAAATCTACAATCTGCTGCTCTTCCTCTTTTATGTTTTGATTTAGGTGCTCCAAATACAGTACAATCATTTCTAACTACAGATTGAGTAAATCTTCCTCCCCATTTATAGTCATTTAAATTGATTTGTCCAAAACATTCTCTCATAGTATTTAAAACAGGTAATAAGTCTTTATGAATAGCATCCATTCCTTGATACAACATGTCTGGCGGAAGTAATTCTTTTAATATAAAATACTTATTTAGTTTAACAACTTTTGTACCATCCATCTGATGATAACAACTTTGACTATAGCATAATTTTACAAAAAAGAGTAAAACTACTAAAATTTTTAATTTCATAATTATTTTTATTTATCTTTGCAAAGATATTAAAAAAAAGTGAGAAAAATAGAAATAAATAAAGAAAAAGGATTTGACCTATTTGAATTTAATTTTAAGTTGTTTGTTGAATTTAAACACAAAGAAAATTTTACTAATGCTCAAATAAAAGCATTGTACAATCTTTTAATAGGAAAAAAACCAAATAGTTTAGCAATTGCTAAAGTTAATAAAAAAATTAAAGGAAACTTGTTGTCTTTAAAACCTTTATTAACTGCTGAAAATATACAAATAGAATTAAATGAGTTTGATACAGAAGATAAATAATTTAGAAAGTTTTTGTGAAGATCCAAGATTTTTATTAATAAGTGAATGTGATGTTAGTTGGTTACAAGCAGAATTAACTGAATTTGCTGATACAGATCATTTAGCCTTTTATGAAATAGACACTTTAGTTAAAGATCATTTTAGTTTAATTCTTTGTGTTACTAAACAAGATGGAATACTTGAAGTTAAATGATAGTAGAAAAGTTAAAAAAACAATATAAATGGTTAGATCAAGTTCAATATGATATTATATTTAATTTATCTGTTAAATATAAAATTTCAACTTTAAAACTACTTGAAGATTTTAATGATCTTTTTAAAAATTTAAATAAAGAGTTAAGGTCTGAAACAATTAATAAAATATTGTTGCATGGATTTGGAAAGTTTGAATTAAATCTTCAAGCAGCTAAACACAGAAAGCACAATGCTTTATCAGAAGAAGATATAAAATTTATAAATAAAAATTTAAATATACATTATGAAACAAGAGATAAAAGACTTAAAAAAAAGAGTCTTTAAGACTACTGACAAATTAGTTCAAAAGAACAGAATATTAGTAGAAGTTTATTTTAAAAAAGTTGATAAGACTAAATCAGGAATTATTTTACCTGATGGAATACATAAAACAGCAGAAGGAATGTTAAATTTATTCCATGTTTTACAATCAACTTCTGAAATTGTAAGTAAAGGGGATGTTTTTGAAATTGAAGATTACTATTTTAATGTAGTTGAAAATCCTCAATTCTCAGCTTATAATGATGCACCAGATTCAATGAAAATGGGAAATGCTCAACCTCCTCAATATTTATATGTATTTCAAGATAGATTTAAAACTGATATAAAAGAGTTTGAACAGTATCCTGATAGATTCTTTTTTGTATTTAATGAAAATGTAATAAGGTTTATAAAATGACACAAGAAATATATAATGATCCAATATCTCAAAAATATGTAATAACATTATTTCTAACTAAAGAGGTAGAAAAAGTTATGTTGGATCATCATAATAATCGTAGAAAAAAGTGTTTTGGACATAATTATATGCCAATGGAAACTTTAAAAAATTTTACAAATAATACAGATGGAGTAACATATAAATACAGAATAACAGAATGAAGTACAATATAAAAGACATATTAAACCCAAAAAGAAGGAAAGCTTTTTTAAGATTTATACTTAAAAGTTGGCTTTATGATGATTTAGAAAAAGTTGAATTATCACAAGAAGATAAGGAGTTAGAAATATCTAAATTGCTTTGGTACACTAAACCTCATATAATTAAACAATTAGCAATTAGATTGTGGAATCCAGATTGTCAAGAATGTGTAGAAAGTACAAAGTGTATTAATTGTAATTGCGACACAATAGCAAATAAACTTGATTTAAATACTCTTTGTAAATACAATGATGAACCTCTTTTAGATGAAGAAGAGTTTAAGATTAAAGAAAAAGAAATTATTAATATAGAAAACAAAAAAGTAACAATAAATTATGTTCAAAGTAAATAATATAGACTTACCAATTAAAAACAATAAATATCAATTAGATTTAGGAGATTCAAAAAGTGATGTTAAAATTCCTTTTTTAATTGAATACAATAAAGACTTAGTTCTTAAACACATAAATAAAAGTTGTGGTTGTACTCAAATTTCAAAACAAACTAATGGTGAAATAATAGGAACTTTTAAGCCTACTGTAGCTGAAAATGCAACTAACAAAGAACAACTTAAAACAAAAGGAGTTATTTATCAAAAAACAATGACTGTCTACTTTGGAGAATCAGATACCCCTGCATTTGTAGAAAGTTTCACTAAAGATGGTACACTAATTAAAAATGCAGATGGTAAAGCTGTAAAAGCATTAAATCCCCTTCTAAAAAGTCATACAATTAATCTCTCAACAAATGTTAAGTCCTAACAAAAAATAAAATTCTTTAGTAAGGAGGTTCTGACTACCTCCTTATTTTTTATTATGAAATTACAAATACAAGCAGATAAAGATATTTTTGAGCTAAATCCAAGTCTTAAATCTATTAAATTTTTTAAGAAATTAGGAGAAAAGACAACAAAACTATTAGCTCTTTATTATCATTATGATTCACCTTTTAGAAATCTTAATGAGGAAGAGAAATTAGAGGATATTAAAGCTCATTTTAAAGATTTTAAATTATCTCAAATAAAAGCACATGAAGAACAATTTCTCAAATATACATTAACCCCTTTAAAAAAAAGTCTTTTAACTTATGAGATAAAATTATCAGAAATGGAAAAATCTCTTAGAGATACAAAATATGATGAGGCTTCAGGAAAATATATAAGAGACACTTTTA
>Ga0114956_1004212_pt1 | contig 10971 bp, 9 predicted proteins | sample MaitaG_FD_87304 | JGI IMG/M metagenome (GOLD analysis project Ga0114956, IMG submission 87304) | Marine algal microbial communities from Maine, USA - Maine_Asex2 metaG | ecosystem: Host-associated > Algae > Red algae > Unclassified | place: Maine, USA | collected 2015-01-05 | reverse complement strand
GGTTATAACACCACGGTTATAACACCAGGGTTAAGTTCCGCCTCATGCCTCTTCAACCAGCGTGCAACGCTCATTTGCTCCTCAGTAGACATGTGCAAGGCGTGCTTTGTACGACGGTTCAAAATGTCGTCTGATGTCAACGCCCACTCGTGATTGATCAGGTAGCGTATCTCGGCTTCAAAACACAGTTCGGAGAATTGTTGACCCAGATCACTAACTTCACAGACGCCAGCCAGAATGTGTTCACAACGAGAACCATAAAGTCTTGCGTAGTGCAAAAGCAGATTTCCAGGAAGCTTTCGATAGCGTTCCGTCAATTGCGCCAGAAATTTCTCAAAGTCGGCATCGACGATATCACCACCGGGCAACGGCGTATCTGATGTCCATGCAGGCTTCACATCCGGGAAGAAGTCTTGCAGTTTATCTAAAGCGTGCTCAGCCAGCTTCCTATAAGTAGTAATTTTGCCGCCAAACACAGATAAAATAGGTGCAGCGTCTTCTTCGGCTTCTACATCAAAAAGATAATCTCGCGTCACTGCACTGGGGTTCACGGTGTTGTCATCAAATAAGGGACGCACCCCGGAGAATGAATTAAGGACATCCCTGCGTAACAGCGTTCGTTTAAAGTAGCGGTTAACAGCTGAAATCAGGTAGTCAATCTCGCTGTTGTCGATACTTACCTCATCAGGATTACCTTCGAAGGGGACATCGGTGGTGCCGATCAACGCGAGATTTTTTTCATAGGGGTTAATGAATATCACCCGCTTGTCTGAATTCTGTATCAGGTAGGCCTGCTTGCCTTCCCAGAATTTTTTGACAATGATATGACTGCCCTTGACGAGTCGAACATGGCGTTTTGATTGCACGTCGCTAGACGTATCGATAACGCGATTAACCCACGGGCCTGCAGCATTAATAATACTCAGGGCTTTTATCTGACTACGTTCACCCTTCAGGGTGTCAGTGATATCAATTTTCCAGACGCCATTAACACGTTGTGCATTGTCGCAGTGAGTATGGGTAAGCACTTGAGCGCCACGCTCTTTAGCATCCAGCGCGTTAAGAACCACAAGCCGCGCATCGTCTACCCAGCAATCGGAGTACTCGAAGGCTTTTGTATAGCGCTCTTTCAAGGCTGCACCTTCGGGTGCTGTGCTTAGATTGAGAACCCGAGTAGGCGCTAAGCGTCGGCGTCCACCCAGATGGTCATAGAGAAACAAGCCGGCCCTTACCAGCCACGCGGGTCTGTCCTCTTTGCTATGTGGAAGTACAAAACGCATGGGCCAGATAATGTGAGGTGCTGAGGCGAGTAGCACTTCGCGTTCTTTCAAGGCTTCACGCACCAGACGAAACTCGTAATACTCCAGATAGCGAAGCCCGCCATGCACAAGCTTTCCAGAGCGTGAACTTGTGCCCTGTGCAAGATCATCTTTTTCCAGTAGTACAACGCTTAGTCCACGACCAGCAGCATCACGTGCTATGCCGGCCCCATTCACACCGCCGCCGATAACGCAAATATCCATGATATCTGTGTCGTTGTTACTACTAATCGTCGATGACTGTTGCCGTTTGGCGCCCGGAATGTTTTGTACCGGGCCGCGATTCGGTTTGACTGGGGTTGTTGACATAAACAAACCGCTAATACCCATTGATCGCAGATAGTCCCTTAAAGTACCGATCCAACTCCATGGCAACCTGTTCAGCGGCATAGGTAACAGTCTTGACTGAAGCACCAGCGATATGCGGAGTGAGCGTCACATTGGGCAGGCGCAACAAAGAGTAGTCTTCGGGCACAGGTTCAATAGCGAACGTTTCCAACATGGCGCTACCAATGGTGCCGTTCTCCAGCGCTGTATAGAGATCATCGTAGTCAACCAGAGGCCCGCGTGCTGTGTTGACGAACAAGGCATTGCGTTTCATTTTTGCAAAGCTTGTCTCATTCATCATTTGCCGCGTCTCCTCAGTGACTCGCGCGTGGATGGTGACCACGTCGGAACAATCGAGTAGCTCATCCAGTGCGACCAGTTCGACGCCTGCATTCAGATCATCTGCTGATAGCTGAACGTATGGATCTGCCACCATAACTTTCGTTCCAAAGGCGCGTAACAAGCGGACCACACGCGTTCCTATATTTCCATATCCGATGACACCGACAGTCAGTTCGCTGAGTTCGCGACCTGTCTTGTCATAGCGATACAAATCACCTTGCCAGTCAGCGCTACGCAGCCCTTCATGACCTATTCGTATATTGCGAGTCTCAGCAAGAATGGCGCCCAGTGTGAACTCAGCGACGGCACTGGCATTGCGTCCAGGTGTGTTGACGACCATCACCCCATGATCAAGCGCTGCATTCATATCAATGTTTACTGGGCCACCACGTGACACGGCAACGAATTTAAGCTGCGGAAGCTGTTCGAACATGTAACGTGATAATGGCGCTAGTTGCGTTACAAGGACTTCAGCATCGCCTACGAAGCTTACGACCTCGTCAGCGTTGCCCATGTATTCCTTCAGGTCGTCCATTCCGGCCTGGGCATAGCCATGTTCCATAGGTTCATCAGGCCATGGCTGCTGCAGCTTTCTGATGTCAAGATCCAGTGAGCATTGTTCGCGAATCTTCTCTTCAAAAACCGCTGGCAGCATAAAATTGTCGCCAATAATCGCAATCTTGCGTGTCATGATTGTCTTAACCTGGCTTGAGTTTTCCATGGCTTAGATAGTGCCAACCGAGTTGACACATAGTTGCTGAATACCGCATCCATAGTGCGTTTTTCATCGACATCAAAGTCTTCCAATTCACTTAAATAAGGCGCTACCCAGATCTTCACGCACTCATCCATCGTCGTGTAGTGACCAATGCCCACCGCCGCCATCATGGCAGCACCGGCAGCTCCGGCCTCTTCGCGAGTGCAGGTACGCAGACTCGTACCGAGCGTGTTGGCAAACACTCGGCGCAGGGAAGGGCTGCGTGCAGCGCCACCGGTTAATCGAATCTCTGATGGTGTACCACCCATGGCGTCATAACAATCGCGCGCAGCCATGGCAAGGCCTTCTACAACTGAATTCATCAAATCGCCAAAACGATGTTCGGAAGTCAAGCCGACAAACCCTGCGCGTGCAGAGGTGTTGATAAAGGGTCCGCGTTCACCAGCATCAGATATATAGGGTTGATAGAGAAGCTCTCCACGATGACTGGACTGAGCGACCCAGCCGTCTACAGCACTGAGTAATTCACTGCGTGATTTACTGATACCCTGCGACTGAAAAAGGTCGATAGCCACATCCAGCAGCCAATCAATGTTTAAAGTACATGACATATTAGACTGAACCTGAGCATACGTATCTGCCATGGGTAAGGCTATTGTAAAGCCCGTGCAATGTTCATTAAGTGAAACATCATCAGCTGTATGCACCAGACTCATATGTATGCCAGTAGAGCCGACAATCGTGCAGCCCGTCGAGTTATGCTTGTCATAAAGTCCTGCCCCCAGTCCGGTGCAGATGACATCAACAAAACCCAGGATCACGGGTGTGCCCGAGAGCAGGCCTGTAAGCGCAGCAGCCTGATTGCTTAAGGGATGGTTGTGTTCCATGCCGTTAACCATGGGTGGTAACAATGATTCACAGTCTTGCAGCTCAAGCATCGTCAGCAATTCACTGGAATATTGCCGTGTTCGAAAGTCGCCGAATGTGAAACAACCTTCTGAGGTGTCGGTAATACGTTGATTGGTCAGTTGATAGTACAGCCAGTCCTTGCAATGGAAAGCGGTGTGGCATTGATCGATACGTTCGGGCGCATGCGCTTTCATCCAGAGCAACTGAGGCGCTTGCTGGCACGCGGCAAAGCCTGTACCTGTAATCTCAAAACGACGTTGTTCATACTCCCCGGCGCGCCAGTTATCGACAATTTCACCTGCGCGTGCATCGAGCCATAGCAAACCACCACCGACAGGATCGCCGTGCTTGTCGATAAGCCAGGTGCCGTCACCTTGACCGGTAACAGCGATGGCTGCACAACGTGAAGCGATGTCAGGCAGCTTGTATACGAGTCCAGCCAGGGTCTCCACCGTTTTCTTCCACGTCAATGCCAGATCCTGCTCAACACCCGCATTTCCAAGAGTTTCGTAGGTGTTTGGTGTTGAACATTCGGCAAGCTGCAGGCCATCGAGCGTGAAGGCCACCGATTTTATAACCGAAGTTCCAGCGTCGATGCCAATAATGAGATCTTTCATTACGCGAGTACGGCTCCGTGTGAAATGGCATTACCGCTGCTACGATCAAAAATGTGTAGATTGTCAGCGTCAATGTTGATATCGATTGTGTCGTCTGGTTTGTCCAGTGCTCTATCGTGCTCTACCAGCACAATGGGCTTGCCCGCCAGATTTGCCGCAATATGCGTTTGATCGCCTAGCCATTGATTGGCAACCACTGTGCAACGCAATCCATTATTACCTCGACGCAGGGCGTAAGGGCGAATACCAATGGCGACCTCTTGTCGTTGCACGGCGGCATCAATGACCGCTGGTGAGAACGCGCTGCACGGATAGCTTAGTGACACACTGTCATCCAGTGTGAATGTTATCGACTCCTGTGTGCAGCTGACGACAGCATCAAATACATTCATGGGTGGCTCACCGATGAACGTGCCCGTAAACAGATTGGCAGGTTCCTTCTTGAGATTATCGGGTGTTGCAAATTGCACAAGGTTGCCACCCTCCATGACCGCAATTCGATCTGATAATGCGTTGGCCTCCGCCTGGTCATGGGTTACCAGTATGGCGGTAAGCCCTCTGGATTTAATGTAATGCTTTATTCGGCCACGCAGCAGCGCGCGCAGCTGTGGTTCCAATTGTCCCATTGGTTCGTCCAGAAGATGCAGATCAGCGTCGCGAATAAGCGCACGGCCAAGCGATACGCGCTGTTGCTGACCCCCTGAAATAGAGCTTGGGAATTTATCAAGTATGTCGCTTATTTCTAACATCTCCGCCACCTCCGCAACTCTGGAACTGACCGCTGCGGCATCGAGTTTTGTCGCTTTTAACGCAAAAGCAATATTGTCGCGAACGCTAAGTGGTGGATACAGGGAGTAGCCTTCGAAGGCCATGGCAACATTACGTTTGACGGGGGCCAGATTGTTTATCTGTTTACCTGCCAAGGTAATCTGGCCCCGTGATACTACTTCGAAGCCTGCGATCATGCGCAAGGTGGATGTCTTGCCACAGCCTGACGAACCCAACAGCGCAACGATTTCACCAGCCTGTACTCCCATGGACAAATCGCGAACCGCGTGTACCCCCTTGTCAATGCGTCCGTAGTATTTGTCGACATGCTCAATATCCAGAAGAAAATCTTTCACGCTGCTACCTCCGTTTTATTGACCGACGAGGCGCCTGTCAACCTGCCTTCAGTGCTGTCAAATATTAACAGCGACTGCGGATCAGCAGCAACGAAAACTGTGCCATGTGTGGGTGCAGACGTACCCGCCGGCCGTGATACCAGCACCTCTCGGCCGCGCTCAGTCAAGGCTAGCGTGACTATCTTTTCATTGAGTGGCGTCTCAGCCTCAATAGTAAGGCGTATCGCACCGGGGGTGTCTGGATTGACGAAGCGCAAACTTTCAGGACGTATACCCAGAACCACCGAACTACCAACGCCCTCCAGCTGATGATCAGCCAAGGCTAACCGTTGACCAGAGAGTTCGATGTACCCGCCCTGATCATCCTGCTTGCCAATCACATCAAACAGATTGATAACCGGATCGCCGAACAGCCGGGCAATATCAATGGATGCAGGTGTCAGATAGATATCAGCCGGTGTACCGATCTGTTCTATTTTTCCTTGATTGACCACGGCGATTCGATTGCCCAGCGCCATGGCTTCCTTATAATCCTGTGTGACATAGATGACTGTGGCACCCTGTGCCTTGAGTAATTGTGGTAACTCAAGCCGCATCTCAAAACGCAGTTTGGCATCAACGTTGCGCAAAGGATCATCCAACAAGAGGATGGGAGGGGATCCTGCCAGTGCGCGTGCCAATGCTGTGCGTTGTTTCTGGCCATTGGACAGCTCGCGTGGTGCGTGCTGCAATACGTGATCAATCTTGAGCAACCTGGCGACTTTCTCCACGCCCGCAGTGACAACGCTAGTAGAGTTTCGCCCCGCTGTTAACGGGCTGGCGATATTGTCAAAGGCTGACATATGCGGGAACAAGGCAAAGTTCTGAAAAGCCATACCGATACCACGATACTCAGCCTCCACATCGCTCATGTCTTGCCCGCTGATAAATACCTGCCCGGATTCTGGTTCAACCAGGCCGGCAATCATGCGCAGCAAAACCGTCTTGCCAGCACCCGAAGGCCCAAACAGCACCAGCGTGTCGCCAGTATCTACATGAAACGATACATCATCTACCACGGTCTCTTTCTGGTAGCGCTTGGTGACACCTTTGACTTCCAGTGAGCTCATGAAAGACACCCTATGCTAAGCAGCTTGGGAATGTACGCTCCAAGGGCCGGGAACAGAATAAAATCACATGTCTGGCCATCCCCTGGGATGATGCGAACATTGAATGAATTGGCTGACATCATCCTTTTACAGCTCCCAGTGATAACCCTTCAACAAGATACTTCTGTGCGTACAACGCCAGAGCCAAGGTGGGCGCGATAGACATGACGATAGCCGCCGCAATCTGCCCATACTGAATACCGGATGCTGTGATGAACGCCAAAGCTCCTACCGTGACTGGTTGCTTGTCCGCCGATGCCAACACCAATGCAAAGATAAAATTATTCCAGGCGAAGATGAACGCCAGCAAACCTGCTGCCGCAATACCTGGACCTGCCAGCGGCAATGCTATTTTTCGGAATGTGGCAAACCAGGAATGACCGGCTATACGGTAGGCAAATTCTATGTCCGGTGAGATATCCTCGAAATAGCCACGCACGATCCATAGAATCAATGGCAAACAGATAAGTTGATAGACCCAGATCAAGCCTATGTAGGTGTTGGCTAATCCGATTTGTTGAAAGTAGAGCGACAAGGGAAGCAGTACCAGCAGCGGGGGTGCAAAGCGAAAGGAAAGTAGCGTAAACGCAATATCTTCCGAGCCACGAAATTTATGACGCGCAAATGCGTAGGCAGCAGGCACACCCAGCAATAATGCGATACTTACCGATGACACAGACAGAAATATCGAATTCCATAGATTACGCAGGAAATTAATTTCAAGCGTGGCGGCTGACGTTTCCAGCTTGCCGGTTATTAACGCCTTGTAGTTAGACAGCGTCGGCGTAAAGTCCATCGAGGGTGGTACTCGCAGGATAGTCTCGTTGGTCTGGAAAGACATCAGCACGATCCAGAAGATGGGAAACATAAAAAACAGTATGACAATTGTCAGCGCTACAGATCTGAAGATTTTTTCAGCCAACGATGTATGTTCCATCTAGATTTCTCCTCGCGCGCGTTCTCTCAGACGTAGCCAGTTATTTATGAATATATTGGATATAAAGAAAGTAATTGCCCAGAGAATCATCAATAGAGCAGCAGAGCGTCCAACATTGGTTGACTGGAAGAAATTAAGATAAGCCTCAACCTGAAAAACCATTAACGTATCCCCTGGACCACCCTGGGTCATGGCATAGATGATGTCGAATTGCTGAATCGATTCCAGTAGTCGGAACAACACCGCGGTAAGAATATAGGGGGTCAGCATCGGAAGCGTAATACGAAAAAACTGTTGCATGCGCGGCACACCATCAAGCGCTGCGGCTTCAAAGGGCTGAGTGGGCAATGAACGCAAACCTGCAAGCAACAAAATCATGATGAACGGTGTATACACCCAGATGTCAACCAGCACCACCGTAAACATTGCACTGTCCGGAGAGGAGCCCCACCGGAATTCATCAATACCGATAAGCGTAAGAAAGTAATTGAGAATACCAAAGCCCGGGTTCGTCATCAGCTTCCACATCAATGCGGCCAGCGCGGGTGCTGTCATTAGTGGCATAAGCAGCATGATAGAAACAATATTGTTAATTCGAGTTCTTTTTTGCAGCAATAAAGCAATTCCGAGTCCTAGAACCAATTGAATAGCAACGGTCAGAAACGCGTACAACAACGATACGGATAGCGTGTTCCAGAAATCACTATCGGTCATGAAGCGAAGGTAGTTCTCGCCCCAGTTCATTTCACGAGCCCACGGTTGGCTCATCCGGTAGCGCTGCAACGAATAGTATATAGCGGTGATGAAAGGCACAAGAATGCCGATACAAACAAGCAGCGCTGGCAAGCTCAGCACATAGGGAAGAGCACGCTTGCTGATCAATCGGCGGCGGCGTTGCGGTGGGGATATTATCGAGTTGGGCACTGGATCGGTGTCGCTGGAAATTATCGCGGAAGCTGCAGAAGCCTGCCGATAGAAAGGGCACCTTATAGTCGCGCAGGTGCAAAGGTATCGGTCAGGCGCATCAGGCAGCGCTCGAGCATTGTTAGAATGTCTAATTCACTCGAGCACTGCAATTACGAAGGGGCGGAAACTTAACCCAGACCAGCCTCTTTCAACTGCTCATCGACACTTTGCGCCAGCTGATCGAGCCCCTCATCCACCGGCACTTGCCCTGCTACCATTTTCTGCAGTGATTCAGCCCATTCGGTGGTCAGATCAAAGAACAGTGGCTGTGGGGTAAAGTGGATCTTGGCACCGGGTGCCGATACATCATGCATCTCGACATAGCCGGGGTAGCTACTGCTCAGACGTTCCCGGAACATTTCATCGTCCCACACCGATTGACGAACAGGATTAACGAAATCCATCTTCGTAGCGCCAAATATGGCATGCTCCGGACCCGAAGCCCACTGCATGAAATACCACGCGGCGTCCTTGTCCTCAGAGAATTTGGACATGGCTAGTGACCAGATCCAGATATTAGGGGTAGGTGCGCTGGCATCCGGATTAGCACTGAAAGGTGCGTAAGCAAGTTTACCGCTCATGGCATTGTCGCCGCCGTTCATGAAGTAGCCAAGGATATCGGCGTCATAGATCATGGCAGACTTGCCGGCGCCCAAATCAGTTCCTACTTGATACCAGGTGTGAGTGGCCCAGTCTTTAGCACCTGATTCCTGGATCATTTTCACCCAGTTGGTGTGATATTCCTTGGACACAGCGGTGTTCATCGCTGCGGAGAGTCTGCCGTCTGTCAGTGACAGGTCCTTCTCACCGAAGTTTGCATAGCCAGACAGAAATCCGGGATGAATAGTCGCCCAGGAGCGCGAGCCGCGAACACCGATGCCGTAGACATCATCCTTGGTCAATGCCGCCGCCACTTCCACCATCTCGTTGATGTTCGTAGGTACCGCTACACCAGCGGCTTCGAGCATCTCAGCGTTGTATGATAGATTGTTTTGCTCATAACCCCAGGGGATACACCACTGTTTGGCATCTGCTGTACCAAGCGGATCACCCGGTGTACCATTCCATGCGCATGAGGTGCGTACGCCTTCTAGCATATCGTCCCAGTTGTAATTGGGGTTTGTTTTGGCAGGGTCAGTAATCCACTCGTTCAGATCCTCGATCCAACCAGCTGGGCCATAAGTCCAGGTCATGTAGGCACCGGTCATAAATGCATCGTATTCTGTCGAGCCTGATGAAAGCGCCGCAGTCACTTTGTCAAAGTAGACGTCTTCCGGAAAGACATCGTAAGTCACATCCATGCCTGTCAGTTCCTTGAAATTTTCAAGGTTGGCAATCATGGCATCGGTATACGGGTGTTTGTTTAGCAGCAGCTTAACGGTTTTTCCCGAATGCGCTTTCCAGTCGAAATCTGCTGCCAGCGCCTTGCTGGCTTGCATATTCAGCAGAACACCGGCAGATGATGCCGTCAGTCCCAAAGCGCTGAAGCGTTTGATGAGTTCACGCCTGCTTAGTTTTCCCTGGAGAAAGTCATTCGCCAGATTCTTTTCCTTGTCATACATAGTGGTGGGATCTCTGTCTAAGTGGTGAAATGCAAATCGCTGATGAGGATTTACACGTGGTCGACAATCGCACGTGCAGTACGCTCATCGATAATCAAGCCGCTTAACAAGCCGCTTTTTAAAATTGACAGGATTGCCTGGATCTTGGTGCCTCCACCGGCAACCGCCGTAATATAGGTTTTGGTCAGATCTTTCGCCGTCAGACCCATGGTGCGTTCTGACAGCTCGGTATCGACCAATTGTCCATCGTCATCGAAAAAATGCCCCAATACTTCACCGCGCCCGCCCGCTTTGTAAACCGCACGGATCTCCTTCTTTTCGAGCATGCTGTTGGCAACCATGGACGCCTCTGTATCTACAGAGCCAATCCCGGCAATCTTGATAGAGGTGTGCTTTGCGATTTTCATCACCTCCCTGATACCGGCCTGTTGCATGATGACCTTCTTGTCTTTTACCGAATTGGCAAAGAACGGTACAGGCATGACGTAGGCAGTGGCATCCGTGCGCTGTGCTAACAGATGGATGACATCGTGCGGATTGGCTGAGAATTTTTTGGAAAAGCCGCCTAGTAAAGAGACTATTTGCTTGTCAGGGCAGTGGATTCTGGGTAGAAAATTAACGCAGGCCGCCAGAGTTCTACCGTGCCCTATGCCAATTGAGTCGTGCTTTGCATCTTCGATAAGCCGTTTTAAATATTGAGCACCTGCAATACCCAGCGCTCGTAGCGGTAGATCGGCATCTTCAAGATCCGGCACAACTTCGCAGTAAGCAAGTTTATGTTTGTCGGATAGATGTATCTCTAAAGCAACACATTCAGCAATATCCCCGTCGATGTAGACCTTGACCAGGCCTTCATTATTAGCTTTTGTGATCAGCCTGTGTGCTTTGAGACTGGTCAATCCCAGCTTGCGTGCGACTTCTGCCTGAGTGTGACCTCCGGCGTAGTGCAGCCAGGCTGCCCTGACCGCCATGCTTGAAGCTTTTTTTTCAAACGCTTGCATT
>Ga0114956_1004211_pt1 | contig 10971 bp, 8 predicted proteins | sample MaitaG_FD_87304 | JGI IMG/M metagenome (GOLD analysis project Ga0114956, IMG submission 87304) | Marine algal microbial communities from Maine, USA - Maine_Asex2 metaG | ecosystem: Host-associated > Algae > Red algae > Unclassified | place: Maine, USA | collected 2015-01-05 | reverse complement strand
TTTTGTCCATATTTTTCACTTTAAAACCCTGAAAATATCAACATTTATGCGGCTTTTAAAGCAAAAACTATGAACAAAACCTCTCTCTCAAAAATCTGCATTTATTTTATTCGCATTCCTTAAGCGTTCCTTTACATTTTGTTGTTATTAGACCGCTGCGCTGACAGAAGACATACTGTCCGCTGCGCTTACGGACAGAGGACAGATTGACGAGAGCAATTTTGCCTATATTATATATGGTATCTGTATGAATAATCGTCAGTCGGTCTTCTGTCAATACATCGGTCTAAATAACGATAATACCGAATTCAATAAGATAAGTTCATGTTCACAATTATTCATAAGTTATTTTGGATTCTTTTTTCATCATATTTCATCAAAAATCCTCGATGTAACACAGGCTATATCTACGTTTTTTTATTTTATCTGATAAAAAAATAAGCTTAAAATAACTTATGAATAATTGTGAACATGAACTTATGTCGTATAAATCGAATTATACGACACCTTTTATTGAATTCGGTATAAAAATGAATTGCCCCAAAGTCTAGAACCTAGTTATTAAAATTTTCAATACTATTTTGTACCTTAACCCTTCTGATTATACAATGAAAACTAACATTATCATGATACTTAATATACTTTCAAATTTAACTGATTTATCTTTTTTGAGTCGATTTTTAATCGTAGCGATAGTGAGTGGTTTTATGCCTTTGACTGCGATGAGTTTTTTCTGGTTTATGCGCCAAAAGAAACAACAAAATTTCGAAAAAAATCTTCGAGAGATGGGCATTTCTTCGAGTCGAAGAGTACAGGATACTTATTCTTTTTCCAATTATTTTTTACCCGTAGGTTTTGCCTTTGTGATTTGTTTGTTGGCAAGTTCGTTTTTTGTTTTCACCGAAGATTTTGCGGCGAACTTAAAAGATAGTTTATTGTTGACAGGCAATGCATATGGAGGGGAAGATAATTCGCTGATTATTAATCAAAGTTTGGTTGTTTTGGGTTTTGCATTTTTTGGATCATTCATCTGGTCTGCACAACAAATTATTCGACGATTGATTGGATATGATTTGTCCCCAAGTGTATATTATAGTGCAGGAGTTCGAATTATTTTGGCTTGTTTGGTTGCTTTAGTTTTTTCATTCTTGTTGGGAAAAACAAGTTCTTTCCAATTAGATACATCGATTGCAGTAATTGCATTTTTGACAGGAATGTTTCCTCAGCGGATTTTGAGTTCGATGGTTAATTTTTATAAAGATTGGTTAAATCCTGACGAACTCAATACCGACGTTTTATCACTTTACAAAATTGAAGGCATGAGTTTGGGACACAAAGAAAGATTGGAAGAAGTAGGTATTGATAATGCACAGAATCTAGCAACGGCAAGTTTGACCAGATTGTTAATCGAAACACCTTATGAAGCTCGTCAAATTTTAGATTGGATTGGTCAAGCAAAATTGCTTTGCTATGCAAAAAAAGATATTGATAAATTACGTAACGTAGGAATCCGTTCAATTTTTGATTTTAAAAAAGGAAATAAATCAAGAGTGGCACTTCGAGAAATTTCAGATTCGATTGGAGTTGCTTCTCCACTTTTGGAAGTAATCGCAGAGCAAGTGGAAGCAGATAAAGGCATTGACAGTTTGTATAGATTCCATGTCAATGTTGATGATCCAAATCGAGATATTACGCTCGAAGAGTTGAATTCAAATCCAGACGAAGGTGCTGTTGGATAGCCTTGAATCTCCAAAGTATAACTTATCTCCTCTTTTTCTCGTTCAAAAAACTAGGGCATTCTTTTTTTGTAAAAATGCAATATCAAAAAATGAGAAATTTTTCACTTTTATTATTTTTTATAATTTGGAGCGCAACTCTTTTCGCACAAGCTCCTGCGGTGAAAAAAAATGAAAACATTGTTCCCAATCCAAGTTTTGAAAAATACGCTAGCACTCCGATTGGATGGTTTTATAAAGGTCAACATTTTACTGATGTGATGAAATATTGGAGTTCTGCCACAGGATCTTCGCCTGATGTTTTTGGTACTAAGATTAGAGTTCCTGCACATTGGGCTGCCAAAGGATTTGGTCAACAAAATCCAAGAACTGGAGCATCAATGGTAGGTATTACGCTGTATGGATGCGAAGATGGGAAACCTCATTGTCGAGAATATATTCAAATTCAATTGAGGGAACCCTTGGTCATTGGTCAAAATTATTCGGTGGAACTTTACACTAGCCACTTACCTCGATCCATCCAAGTAAATAATCTTGGGATGTTTTTTTCCCAAAAAAAATATGATGAGATATTGGATATTCCAATTGAAGCATCGCCTCAGTTTTTTTCTAAAAATATATTAAAAGCCGACCATGGACAATGGGTCAAAGTGAGTGGAGCATTTCAAGCGAAGACTGATGCAGCATTTTTAATCATCGGAAATTTTTTTCCCGATAGTTTGACTGCTACGAATATTGCAAGTCCTAATTCTTTAAAATATGGTTACTATTATATAGATGATATTTTAGTAAAAAAGGAACCACCGTTTTTAGATCTTCCTGAAGAGAACAAAATTTCAACTTGGGAACCCATCGAAGAAGGGAAAGTTATTCGCCTAAAAAATATATTTTTTGACATTGATGCAGCAGAACTTTTACCACATTCTCATACAGAATTACAAAAACTTCTACAGCTACTTCGAACCTATCCAAATATGATAATCGAAATTAGTGGACATACGGATATTGACGGTAATGATATATACAATTTGCAATTATCTACTCGCAGAGCAAAAGCAGTTGTTGATTATTTAATTGCGGAAGGCATATCTCCACACCGTACACTTTACAATGGCTACGGAAGTTCAAGACCGATTGCGGAAAACAATACTGCTATTGGAAAACAACTCAATCGACGGGTTGAATTTTTAATTTTAAAAAAATGAAAATATAGGTTATATACGTTATATTTGTACTGGTTTAAAATAAATGTCTGTTCTATAGTTATTATCCAATATATTTTGTTGGATTGAAAAGCGTTCCTAGTTTTTCAAAAAATTATTTATCTTAATTTATCGAATATGAGTGTAAACAAAATCAAAAGTCATTGGAATGAACGCTGGTCAAAAGTAAAGGCAAAAGCCGATACTAAAAAATGTCACTACCTTTTCTCTGATTACGGTCGGCTAAAAAGTGTCGATAAAATGTCTGGTAATGAAAAGTTGCTCAGAGGTTCCTTGATAAAACAAGGATTTATGCAATTGAATTTAAAACTAGAGGACGGTACTCGTCAAGGCTTCTATGTTCATCAATTAGTTGCTAGTAAATTTCTTAAAAAAGATAAAAAGAAGCCGATGTTGATTCATATCGACGGCAACAAATTGAACAATTATTGGGAAAACTTGCAAAGAGTGGATCGTGCAGGTATGACTCAACATCAAGTTGATAAAGGTGTGTACTTACATACAAATCGAAAAATGCCTTCTCATGCAAAAATGAATGAGACTAAAGTTCGATTGCTCAAGCAAAGATTGCAGGAAGGAAAAACCAAACGAAAAGTTTTGGCAAAGAGTTTTGGTATCACAGAAACGCAAGTGAGACGAATTGAAAAAGGACTTAACTGGGGATACGTGACTGTGGAAGAACCGAAAAAAGCAAAAGCTAAAACAACGGCAAAGGCAAAAGTTAAACCAGCAGCAAAACCAAAACAAAAGAAGAAGAAATAAGTCATTTTTTTTTTGAAATAATATAAATATTGACCTGATGATTTTTTTCATCAGGTCAATTTATTTTTGGCTTGACTTGAAATACGAAACTTACTAATTCTACTTTAAGACTTTTGAGGTTATTAAGTTATTTGGTTGTTAGTTATTGCGGCGAATTTCTCCAGTTTTGACAATAACTAATTAACAAATAACTCATAACTATTAGAGTCTTAAAGTAGAACTAAACAACCCTTTTATTATATGTTGAAATCTTATTTTAGAAAAAACGAAATTGAAGCGGGGTGTGATGAAGCAGGCAGAGGTTGTTTGGCTGGGCCTGTTTTTGCAGCTGCGGTAATTTTGCCAAAGCGATTTAAGCATCCACTTTTGAATGATTCAAAGTTGATGAAAGAAAAGAATCGAGAATTGCTGCGACCAATCATTGAAGAGAAAGCAATTGCTTGGGCGGTGGCACAAGTTGATCCGTTGGAGATTGATGATATTAATATTTTGAATGCTTCTTTTTTGGCAATGCATCGAGCGGTGGATCAGTTGGAAACAATTCCAACTTTACTTTTGATTGATGGAAATCGGTTTAACGTATATCCAAACATTTTGCATGAATGTATAATTAAAGGAGATAGTAAATTTCGTTCGATTGCTGCAGCTTCTGTTTTAGCAAAAACTTATCGAGATGATTTTATGAAAAATTTAGCGAAGCAATTTCCTGATTATGGCTGGACTTCAAATAAAGGATATCCGACAAAAGCACATCGAGCGGCGATCAAAATTCATGGAGCGACGAAGCATCATCGAATGACTTTTCGTGTTACATAGTCGGACTCTCCGAGTCCGTTATTTAATCCAAATAAAATAAAATTTTATTTGAGAACGGACTCGAAGAGTCCGACTACATTTTTTACTGCAAGAACGAATTAAACTCTTTCTCATGTCCAATCGTTGTCGCTTGCATATGTCCTGAGTAAACTTTTACGTCATCACCTAGCGGCAAAAATTTATTTTTTATCACCGAAATCAAAGTCGCAAAATCTCCTCCTGGCAAATCCGTCCGTCCAATACTTTCTCGAAATAAAACATCTCCAGCAATTAAGTATTTATCTTTTTTACAGAAAAAAGAAATACTCGCAGGAGAATGTCCTGGCGTAAAAAGAGTTTCTAATTCCGTATTTCCAAATTTGATAATATCTCCTTCTTCGAGAAATTTCGTAGCTGCTGGCGAAGGTTCTGGAAATGGAATTCCGTAGTTCTGACTAATCATTGGAGCAGCTTCCAAAACTGGAATTTCCCCTCGATGAATTTCTAATTCTAAATTATATTTTTCTGCCACAAATCGATTTCCAAAAATATGATCGAGATGACAATGTGTATTGATCAGTCGCACAGGTTTCAAATTATTTTTCTCAATAAAATCAACTAACTGATCTTTTTCATTTTGAGTAAAACATCCTGGATCAACGATGATGCATTCCTTGGTTTCATCGTGCAAAATATAAGTGTTCTCCTGAAAAGGATTAAAGGTAAATTTGGCAACAAGACTCATCTTTTTTCGTTTTTTTAAATAGGAATCAGAAGTCAGGTCGCTTGCAAGCTTGCTGTCAGGAGTCAGGGACTATTTGTGTCTCCCAATTTAAAATGACGGGAAAAACAAAAAGCCCCTGACTCCTGACAATTCGCCACAGGCGAATGACCTGATACCTGACTCCTGATTAATTATGTATTCAAGGCTGCAAATAAAACCATTTTACGTGAATTCCTCAAACAATAAATTTATATTAATGTTTTAATTGCTGATTTGATTTTTTTTGAAAAAATAGGACTAAGGCAAAGTTCAATAATAAACTTACATTCTTGACTGTTTCTTTTGTTCCTCTTTTTCACTTTGATATCAGTCATTTATCCAGATAAACTCGTGCTTTCAAAGTAAAAACTAGAAACAAAATAATCTACTCAAGAATGTAAATTTATTAACGCACTTTACCTTAAAAAAAAACGAAGGAATAATTATCAATTGACCATCTTCTTCTTAATTTTTTTTTCGTCTTTAGATACGACACCTATTTTTTATCACTACACAATTCTGAACTATGCGACAGCAAAAATATTTACTTCTCTTCTTTGCGATCTGCCTTTGTACTTTATCTTTTGGGCAAACCAATCAAGTGGAATTTGGAAAAAACCGAGTTCAATATCATGATGATTTTGATGATTGGTTGATGTACGAAAGTTATAACTTTATTACTTACTGGTATGGAAAAGGAAGAAATATTGGTCAGTCGGTAGTGTTGATGGCAGAGCAAGATTATGATGGTATTCAAAATATTTTGGAGCATCGAATGAATGATAAAATCGAAATTATCGTCTATACAGATATTACCGATTTGAAACAAAGTAATATTGGAAGCGAAGAAGCATTCGTCAACACAGGTGGTCAAACTAAAATCGTCGGCAATAAAATTTTCGTTCATTTCGATGGTAATCATAATAATTTGCGTCGCCAAATTCGAGAAGGAATTGCTTCGGTTTATTTGAATGCTATGTTGTTTGGTGCCAACTTACAAGAGATTGTTCAGAATGCGGTGATGATGAATTTGCCGATGTGGTTTAAAGATGGATTGATTTCATATGTCGGTGAAGAGTGGAATACGGAATTAGATAACCGATTACGTGATGTGATTTTACATGAAGATTTTGAAGACTTCGAAGACATTGCGGAGAAATATCCAAAACTCGCAGGTCATGCTTTGTGGTATTACATTGGTCAAAATTATGGAAAAAGTACGGTGAGTAATTTGTTGTATTTGACTCGAATTAATCGAAGTGTGGAAAGTGGATTTTTGTATGTGTTGGGAAGTTCATACAATCGAACATTGGATAGTTGGATGATGTATTTTCGACAACGATACAAAGCAGAAGCAAAAGGATTAGCCAATATCGAAGGAAAAAATATCAAAATAAAAAACAAACGGAAACTTCCTTTGACACAAGTCAAGATCAGTCCTGACGGCAAAAAGATTGCTTACGTTGCCAACGAAATTGGAAAATATAAAGTTTACATTCAAGACTTGCAAACTGGTGACCGAGATTTAGTCATCAAGGGTGGTTTTCGAAATGCCTTCCAAGCAACCGATTACAATTATCCTTTGCTCGGGTGGAATCCAAACAATATGGAACTTGGAATTATTTTGGAAAAAAGAGATGTAATCAAAACGGTTCAATACGATCTCAATACAAAGAAAAAAATTACGGACTTTTTAGATCCGCAGTACGATCGAATTTATAGTATGGATTATATTAATACTGGAAAATTAGTTTTGTCTGCACAAGTAAATGGTTATTCAGATATTTTTACCTACACATTTTCTACTCGACAAACAGCAAGAATTACCAATGATTTTTGGGATGATTTGAATGCCTCATTTGTAAAAATTCATGGACAAAAAGGAATTCTATTTTCTTCCAATCGACAAAATGTGATGATGGAAAGAAGTAAATTGGATTCGATACTTCCCATCAATACTTTCGATCTATTCTATTATAGTTTTGACAAAAAATCTAATGAGTTAGTTCGAGTGACCAACACGCCTTTGGCAAATGAGTGGAAAGCAACTCAAGTCGATAGCACCTGGTTCACCTATATAAGTGATGCAAGTGGTGTATTCAATCGGCAGTCAGGTTACTTGGAAGACTTCGTTGCTTACTATGAAAAAACACATCATTTGAATGATGGCTCAAAAATAGTTTTACATCAAGATTCTACTTTAGCCAATTTGGATAGTATGATGATCGATTCGACCACTTTTCAACCCATCGTAAAAACGCGCGCACTCGTACAAAATAATACCAATTACAATCGAAATATTTTAGATCAACACACTTCTCCTCGCTCTGGTAAATTAGTGGAAACTGTTTTCGCAGATGACATTTATAAAATTTACATTCGAGATATGAATCCTGAAAAAACGCTCGAACCTCGAACGACTCGTTTCCATCGACAGAAATTAAAACAGTTGGAAAGTCTTAGCAACGAACCTGCTGTTGAAATCAAAGAAAGCAATGTGGGCATTCAAATTTTGGAAGAAGCTGAAACGCAAGAGCCAATCGAAGTCGCAGATATTCCAGTTGAAAAACAGGACACGAACAAAATAGACATTGATAATTATATGTTTCAAAGTGAGTTTGACGAAGAGGAAACGCCTTAGGAAATTGTCGTAGTGGAAAAAGATAAAGGAGAATTAAAACTGCAAAGAGTTCCAACTGAAACGTCTCCTGTAGTAGTTCCTGAAGACAAAAATAAATTGGTGACTTTCCGACCAGCGAGAATTGTTCCTTATCGGTTAAAATTCAAAACAGATTATATCACGACCACATTAGACAATAGTTTGTTGTTCGGAGGTTTGGATAGTTACGCAGGGCAGCGGCAAGAATTTGCTTACCCACCTCCAGGGATTTTGTTGAAAGCGAATTTCAAAGATTTATTTGAAGATTATATTGTGGAAGGTGGCGTTCGATTGCCGACAACATTTAATGGGACAGAATTCTTTTTATTATTTGATAACAAAAAAGGTCGATTAGATAAACGCTTTGGAGTGTATCGAAAATCAGCTCGATATAATTTGCAACCAGTTGCTAATTCTCCCAATCCAAAATTAAGAGAGACGAGTGTGATTGGATATTTTGAAGCTCGATACCCTTTGGATATATTTAGAAGTATCCGAGCATCTACGACTTTGAGATTGGATAATCAAATTTTGCTTTCGACGGATGCGATTACATTGAGTGCTCCTGTTAATCCTGAGCAGCGACTAGGATTGAAAGTAGAATATGTTTTTGACAACACATTAGATGTTGCAATCAATATCAAAAATGGAACCCGCTACAAAGTTACGGCGGAACTCATCAAGCGATTTGATGTGGAATTGGTTGATGAGTTCAAAGTGGATTTGGGAACAGGTTTTATGACGGTACTAGGAATTGATGCACGACATTATCAACGTTTAGACAAACGGTCTATTTTAGCAGTACGTTTAGCAGCAGCAACTTCTTTTGGTTCGGAAAAAATATTATATACTTTGGGTGGAGTGGACGGATGGCTATTTCCTTCTTTTAATACTGAAATTGATTATCCTTCTGATGAAAAATTTGCTTATCAAACTCTAGCAAATAATGTCCGAGGATTTAAAAGTAATATTCGGAATGGAAGTTCTTATGCTTTGTTCAATGCGGAGTTGAGAATTCCAATTGTTACATATTTTTCTAATTCAATTCGTTCTTCGTTTTTTAGAAATTTACAATTGACAAGCTTCTTCGATGTCGGAACTGCTTGGCAAGGCTTGACTCCGTTTAGTGATGAGAATCCTTTGAACACCACTTTTATCACAGGAAATAATGCACCTGTTCAAATCAAAGTAAATTACTTTAGAGATCCAGTTGTCGCAGGTTATGGTTTTGGCGTGCGAAGTATGTTGTTTGGATATTTTATTCGATTGGATTATGGTTGGGGAATAGAGACGAGAGTGGTGCAAGATCCGAGATGGCATTTTTCGATGGGGATGGATTTTTAATTTTTTTTGTAAATAATGAAAAAAGGATAATTGTGAGAGACTGCAATTATCCTTTTCTTATGTTATTCTATCTTTCCACATCTGAGGGTTCCTTGATGCATGCAAAACGCCAAGAATAATGAAGTTCTGTTCTTTCTCAATAACAATATAGTGAATTAAAAAAGAAAATCGCTTGACTAAAGCTTGCCTTAAATTTTTATATTTTTTTTTGAAAAATAAGAGGATTGTCTCTCAATGCATCAATTAATTCCGCCACGTCTACAAAAAAAATCATTCCCAAGTTTAGGTCTTATTTCATTGAGGTAGTCAGTCGTGTTTTGAATATCATCTCTTGCTTCTGGAATCAATTGAATAGTATATTGAGGCATTTGGAGGAGCGTTTATTTTTCGTTTATTTTAATTTTTCGTTCATCTCTTTTTTGAAGTTATCCCAATCAATTACATCATTTGGGTTACTATTATATTTCGTTATTCTTTCTTCTAAAATATTTTTATGTTCCTCAGATAATTCTACTCCATCTAATTTTTCTGCTGACTCAATAGTTACAAAATCAAGATTCCGAAGAAGCTCAATAAAAAATGCAAACTTGCTATCTTTAATATTGATCGTAATTTTCATACTTAGTAATTTTTATTCTTAAATCAAAAATGGACTTTTGTCTATTTCTCTTTCTTTCAAAGATAACGAATTTTCAAAACAAAATCTTTTTTGAAATGCATAACAAATAAAATAAAATACTTGTTTCAAATAAAATTCTTACCTTCAAAATCCAATCAAACAATAATATTTATGTCTGGATTTTTTGAAAAAATCACTTTTCTTATTTTTTTATTTTGTTGCACCTCAGCATGTAATGAAACTTCTAACACTACCTCTACAAAAAATCCTCCCGAAGTAAAAATACCTCCAACTACTCAACCGATTTCAAAAGTTGCAAAAAAAGAGGATTGCGAAATCAAAGGAAAAATACTAGAAGGCAATCGAAAATTAGTCGAAGGTAAAAACACTTTAGTTTGCATAGTCGCAGATAAAAAAGAGAGTCATCGAAAATTAGAAATTTATAATACGTCCACTTGCGAGTTAATCAAAAGCGAAATACTTCCAATCAATATCAGCGTAGATTTCCCTTACCTGATTGCAGATATTATTTATAATAAGAATAGTCACTTGGTTGCGATCAAAGGATACGGCGCAGTTTATTGTTACGATGTCGAAAATCAAAAATTGATGGACGCTTTGATTCCTGATTTTTTAAATGAACGAATTGCAGCCGATGCTTCTTCTGGAAAAATAAAACATTTGGAAGTTTGGGAAAATTACTTGATTGGTTATGCGGAAGATATTGGTGCTTTTGTTTTTGACTTGACGAATACTTCTCAACCTAAAAATCTTTTGCCTGCTGCCGAGTTTGATTTGAGTGAAGGAGAGGGAGAGGATTTCGCTTCTTTGTTTTTTTTAAAATCTCAAAATGGAAATACTTACCAAGCTATTTCTCCAAGCTACGATTACGATAATTTTAAATTTCAAGCCAATCCACTTTTTGAAACGCCAAAAGATGTCAATATTTCCATTCCCAAAAATGTTCAAAACAATCGTTTTATCATTTTAAAAATAAAAGATAAAAACGTTTTTGCAATTGACATGGAAACTCAAAAAAATGTAGTTTTGTCCGACCAAATTAAAAATAA
>Ga0114956_1004208_pt1 | contig 10973 bp, 4 predicted proteins | sample MaitaG_FD_87304 | JGI IMG/M metagenome (GOLD analysis project Ga0114956, IMG submission 87304) | Marine algal microbial communities from Maine, USA - Maine_Asex2 metaG | ecosystem: Host-associated > Algae > Red algae > Unclassified | place: Maine, USA | collected 2015-01-05 | reverse complement strand
CTGGCAATGTCGGGGGAGGATTCGCGCACTGCGCACGGTGGCTTCGTAGACCTACATGTGCAGGTCACCGGCAGCGGCTCACGTCGACAAACCACGGTCACTACACTGAGCGGCGCTTCGGCCTCGGCACGTTTTGATTTCCCGGGGATCCCCGACCGCGGCGCGGCTCGACTCAATGAGCTCTTAGGGGTTCGCCACAAGCGTCGACACGGAACCAATCAAAGCCGAGCTGTCGAAATCCTGGGAACCGATCTCTTCAAAGCGCTGTTCCCCCCGAGTCTCGAGGCGATGTATCGGCAGGCCTTCGACGGTGCGCGTGCCCGAGACCTTGGTCTGCGACTTGTCTTAGAACTCGACGACGAGACGACCGATTTGCCATGGGAATACCTGCACGACGAGAAGCGGTTCCTGGCGCTGTCGACCGAGGCCTCGGTCGTTCGTCTACTGCCGGTCGACGATCAAACCCGACCCCAGCAACTCGTAGACACTGTGCGGCTCCTGGTGATGGGTTCTCAACCCGCAGGCCTCGCCCCAATCGACATCGCTGGCGAACGCGCCCGAATTAGCCAAGCGCTCGAACGATCGATTGTCAACAAGCAAGTGGAAGTCGACTTCGTCGAAGGCGGCACCTTCGACGACTTGCGTGGTCGCCTTGAGACGTTCCGGCCCCATGTCTTTCATTTCGCGGGACACGGAACATGGGACAACGACCTCGACGACGGCGAACTCATTTTCGAGTCCCCCGGTGGTGGGCAACACCGGGTGACCGGGCGTGAAATCGGTGTCCTTCTGGTGCGGTCGGGGCTGCGCTTAGTGCTGTTGAACAGCTGTAACGCGGCGCGGTCATCGCAAAACGACCGCCTCGCCGGGATTGCGACCAGCCTGGTCACCCAGGGTGTACCAGCGGTGCTTGCCATGCAGTTCCCGATCGAAGATCACGCCGCATCAACCTTTGGCAGCACATTCCTGCGTCATCTTGTTACATCGGGCTCGATCGATGTCTCCATCAACGAAGCTCGCCTGGCGGTGTTCACCACGCAGAAACGAGTCGAGTGGGGAACGCCGGTGCTTACGACTCGAGTGCCAATTGAGCGAGTGCTTCCTGTTTCGGGAGATAGCCACGGGCGGCCACCGTGGGCGAATGCCACAAGTCGCCGGGCGTAACCCAACGGCCATCGCTGCCGATCGGACCCGAGGCATCAGGGTCGTGTTGCTTCCATCCTTCGACCGCATGGCGCAGCGTGCGCACCGCCTCCCAAACTTGGCTCGGTTTGACCCGTGAACCAGCAGCGCCCCGTTCGACGAGCTCGTCTGCAGCAAAGAGTTCCAACAGGTTTGTGTGGCGCAGCGCGGCTTCGAACTCCTGGTCAGGACCGTCGAACAGTTGATCTAAGGATGCTGGCAGCGGAGGCCACAAAGGCGCACTGCGCCAACGCTCATGTCGAATAGTGCCGGGTCCGCCCACCGTGTCATACGCGATCTGCACGAACGCCGAACACGTCAGCGAAGCGACCCCTTGGTGCTCAGGGCGATCCTTGGCGGCGGCTGCACCAGCGATCAAAGCGGAGCGCAGCTGGTCGCGCTGACCAGCGTCGATATGGCGGTGGGTCGCCGCGATGATGCCAGCAAGAAACAGGTCATCCCACGCGTACACATGGTCGGTGTCGCTTGCGATTTGCTCATGCATCCACGCCGTGGCCTGGTCCACAAGCGACGATGCAAGATCGAAGCGACAGACACCAAAAGAGTCATAACACTCAAGAAAGCCCACCAACTTTCGCTGCTGGAAGTTGTTACCAAAGGTTTCAAGAACTGCCCAGTCGCCATCGGCGTCGCGTGAAACGGCACCAACATGGCGCCACTCTTCGCCGGCAATGCTGTCGGCAATCGCGACCCAGTCGCCGGGCCTAGCGCAAAAGAGCAAGTCACCGCGCTTGAGATCAGCGACCGACCAATCTGCGATTTCGGTTTCCACGATGGTGGGCGGCCAAAGAGACATAGGCCCCATCTTTGGTCAGTCTGGGCCCGAGCACAAGCTTTTGGCATCTGGCTGGATTAACTTCCTAGGCGATGATTATCCGGGGGCTGGGCACGGTCGGTGCTATCCACGGCGGTGAACTGACCCGGCTTCAACCCGCTCAGAAAAGGATCCTGGCGATCCTGATGGCTGCCGGACCCGATGGGCTGAGTTCGGACCGATTTGCCGAAGAGGTCTGGTCCGACTCCCTACCCAGCAACTGGGAAGACGCCGTGCGCCAGGCGATCACACGAATGCGTCGCAAAGTCGGGCTGGACACGATCGTCAACTCAACCCGGCACTACTCCCTTGCGCCCCACACCAATGTCGACGTATGGCGCCTGGAAGCAATCGCTGCCGGCCCGCTCGAACAGATCACCGAACAAGACATGGCGGTCATGCTTGGCGGCGAGCCTTACCCTGAGATCGATCCGTCGCCACTCGTGCGATCGTCAATGATCCACATCGCCATGATGAAGCTGCAACTGGTTGACCGGCTCGCTCACCGCGCCGATCACGCAACCACTCCGGACCACGTAAGCACGCCGTTGCTCGAGGCGACCCGAAAATTCCTGGCCCACGAGCCCTATCGCGAAGACGTACTCGTAGCCGCGGCGCGACTCCATGTCGCTGCTGGTTTGGGTGCGCAAGCACTTCAGCTCGTTGACACGGGGATCGCCAGCCTGGAAGCCGAATTCGGCAGGCCCGTTGGGGCCGAACTTCACGAACTGCATATTCGTCTGATCGAAGGCGCTGACGCCGCCAAGCCGCTCGATGCGGTAGCCGCATCGCCCGCCCGCCTCGTGGGCAATGTCGATCTCTCCTCCGCAACAGCAACAGCTGCGGGCACAACCAGCATCGAGCGGTCAGCCCTGATCGACGATGCCAAAGCAAAGCTCGCCCGACAAGGCGTGGTCGTGACCGGCGAGTCCGGCTCCGGCAAGACCATGCTTGCCCGAAGCCTCGCCGCCGCCCAACTCGCCGCTGGCGCCCACGTGGTGTGGCTCAGCGGGCAACGCGATCAGAGTGCCGCCTACGGCCCATTCCTGGCAACCTTGCCGCTTCTGCGCAACCACCTGGGGCCCCTTCTGCAGGATGGCGGTGACCAATACGCAAGGTCATTGTGCTGGATCGCAAGCTTGGAAGCACTCGCACGCTCCTTCGCCGGTCGCCCGGTAGCGCTCTTTGTCGACGATGCCCAGTGGCTCGACAGCCAGTCACAATTGTTTCTGGAGTTCCTGGCTCTTTCCCAAGATGTCGAAGAGCTGCGGCTGGTTGTTATCGGCCGGTCGGTCCCGACCCACGATGGCTGGTCTGAGCTCTCAAACTCGCTCAGCCGAGCGGGCTTGGAGTCGGTCGAGGCGACCGACTTCGACCGCCACGAGTTGATTGAGTTAATGAGCCGATCGCACCCGGCATCGACCTCGAAGCAGCGCGTGGACCTGGCCGATGCCATGGCCCGAGCCAAAGCGACGCTTCCCGCAGTTGCCTACGAGTTACTGCAAGCTGCGGACCCGACCACGCTGATCTCCTCTCGAATCGCGGCGCAATCAACCCAGGCAGAAATCTGGACAAGCCCCGTGTCCGCCGCAACGCAATCAGTGGGCGCAGTCGCCGCCGTTGCCGGCATTACCTTCCGGCTTGAGGTGGTGGCCTTGCTCACTGGGCTTGGGGGTGATCAGGTGCTCGCCGCAGTCGACGAACTTCTGAGCGCCAATCTCATTGTCGAAGAGCAGCGACCCGACGAGTTCAGCTTCCGTCACATTCTGATTCACACCGGGTTTGAATCCTTGCTCGACCGCCGCCAGTTGCGCGACCTGCACTTGATGGCGGCTGGTACCGAACTCGGTCACGACCCGCACCGCCGAGCAACCCACCTGCTCGCCGCGGGCCCACTCGTTGCCGTCAGCGAACTGAGCGACGCGCTCGTTGCATCGGCTCGGCTTCACCAACACGGTGGATCCTTCCGCGAAGCTGTGCACGCTTACTCGCGAGCGCTCGAGATCGACCCGACCGTTGCCACCGGCCGCCTGCTGCTCGATTTCGCGAACTCGCTGCAGTTCGCAGGTGCAGATGATTGGGCGATTCGAGAACAAGCATTCAAGACGGCACAAGCAGCTGGCCACCATGACTTGAGCGTCGAGATCGCCATTGGCGGCGCAATGGAGACCGAAGACATCGACGGCGACGAGCGCCGAGTCGCGCTGCTCGACCAGGTCACCCTCGATCACGTTTGCGCCGCCTCACTGCAATCGCATCATGTTGCTCTTGCCCGCGAGCTCTCGTTCCTGGGGCAGCACGACCGGGCCCGAGATCTCAGTAGTCAAGTTGTCGTCGCCGCCAAGGGTCCCGATGATCGATGCAAGGGTTGGCTTGCTTGCTGGCCGTCGCACTTGGCCACGCCGGTGTCGGCATGGCCGCCGCTGCCTGAAGATCGCGAACTGGTGCAGGACCCAGTCTTGCTCGCCCAAATATTGCAGGTTGAATGTGTGCAAGCGCTCCACCTCGGTGAGAGTCGTGCAGCTCGTGATCTACTCGAACGCTGCTCTACGCCAGCACTCACACAGGACCCGCTTAGATCCTGGTTCGTGTCGTTACTGCAGGCAATGGTGGCATTCACCGACGGCGATTGGGCTGTGAGTAACAAACTTGCCGATGCCGGTCTTGCCGAGGCACAACGTGCGGGGATCGGCGCCGCGTTCAGCGCCCGCTCAGCTCAGCTCTTCACCCAGCAATGGGTGGCTGGCAAACACGGTGACCTCTTGCCATTGCTCGAAATGGCCGCCCCCGACATCCGAGGGTCGATGCTTGCCGAAGCGGCGCTGGCCGTGGTGCTCTCCATGAACCCCGGTCGCCACCACGAAGCCACTACCAAGATCGATGCGCTGAGCCAGCGGGCCGTCGACTCACAGTCACCATTGGCTCCTTCTCTGGCGGCGGTGCTCGCGTCGGCATCACCGGCCACCAGATCTCGGGGCGTCGTGGAAATGTTGACTGCTCTCGTTGCGCCGTTTTCGGGAACCGCACTGGTCCTAGGCACGGGTGTGGCGAGCTTGGGCCCCGCAAGCCGAACGCTTTCCATGCTTGCGCCGTCTGTCGACGAACAGGCTGCTCTCATGGCGAAAGCGATCGAAGAGGCCGACCAATGGAACCTTCGACTTTGGTCGGTGCGATGCAGGCTTGACCTCAGTCATTTGACCGGCGATCAGCGCCTGCAGCACCAAGCCAGAGAACTTGCCACCGGCACCGATCTGGCAACGGAACTCTTCGCTTGAGTTTGAGAGAACCGCATTACAGCAGCGCGGCGTCACAGCAGCGCCGTACAGGGCTATATCGAGCTTTCAACACCACGTCTGCCAAGGGCATTTCTTAGTTATCACCACGGTGATGCCGACGAAGTCGCAGCTTTCGCCTGCCGATTTGCAGACGCGTTCAACTCGACACTGTCCATTGGCATAAGCGACGGCGACGATCTGTCACACGTAGTAGACGAAGACCTGCTACTCGACAGAATCGCCACCAAGTACCTCGCAGACGCAACGATCACGATTGTGTTGATTGGTGCGACCACGTGGGCAAGACGGTTCGTTGATTGGGAGATTGCTGCGACGCTGCGGTCCCGCGAACCCCAGCGCGCCTTGATCGGGATCCGGTTGCTGAGCGGCGGTTGCGGCAGCCGGATCCCACAGCGACTCGACGTACCAAGAAATGAGCTCTGCGTACGCCCCTATCCAGAGTCCAGCGAGCAGTTACTCCGTTGGTGCGCCAGCGCCGCACCCATGTATCGCTCCGCCGCGCCCCTCATGTCGTGCGCCCTCATGCGCCGCGATCACCCACTTGACTGAAACCTCGCCGGCGTAGATTGGATTTGATGGGAAGCCTGCGGTTGGTGATCGGGCGGCTGGCTGACCGGCAACTCCTCGGCACCCTCTTGATCGCTGGCCTGGTGCTCAGTCTGTTGGCGGTGCAGGGAGTTGGATCGAACGAAGCTGTCACAAGTCAAGTTGGCTCGGCGGCGTGGGCGCTTGAGTTGCTGAGTGCGCTGCCGGTCAACGATCAGAGAGCGCCGGATACCGATCCCTACGAGCGCGACGACTACGACGGCTGGTCCGACGCCGACGGCGACTGCCAATCGGCGCGCCACGAGGTGCTGATCGAAGAGAGCCTTGACCCGGTCACGTTTACCAACGACCGAGAGTGCAAAGTAGCGACAGGCCGCTGGGTCGACCCCTACACGGGTGACCAGGCAACCACAGTCGACCAGGCTTCGATCGACCATGTGGTCTCGCTGTCCGAAGCCCACCACAGCGGAGCATGGGCCTGGCCCAGGGTGTGGAAGCGAGCGTTCTCCAATGACATCGAAGATCCGGCAACGCTTGCGGTGTCGCTTCGGACTGTGAATCAAAATAAGGGCTCCAGCGGCCCCTCCAACTGGCTACCCGAACCCCCCGACGCACGCTGCGCCTACGCCATCGCCCGAGTGCGGATCAACACCCGGTGGCAGCTGTCGGTCAGCCCGCCAGATCGACAAGCACTCGAGCGCCAGCTAACCGAGTGCGTGGACTTGCAGTTGCCGTCGGTGCCGATAGCCATACCGCTCGAGATCATCGACTTCGACGCCGACCCTCCGGTGATTGCGGCCAGACCGACTCCCCGGATAACCCCGGACACATGCGACGCCCGCTACAGCCACGTGTGCCTGCCGATGAGCCTCGACGATCTCGACTGCGCAGACATCGATTTTGAAAAGTTCAAGGTCACCGGCACCGACCCGCACAACCTCGACGGCAACGACGACGGGGTCGCGTGCGAAGGCCCGTAGATCTTCAGCGGGTGAATGGCATGTCGGGAAACGGGATCTTGGCGATCACGTCGGCGTCGTGGGTGGCCAAGTGCAACAGGAAGCTGCCGATGCCGGCGGCGCCTTGCATGTAGCCCGTTTGGGTCTCTACGAAGTCGGGTCGCTCCCGATGCTCGGCTTGCACCCACGACCGTTTGCCGTTGTCGACGGTGCTGGCGTCGGCGATCACCGCAGCAACCCGGTTTGCCAGATCCAAGTACGAGGGGTCGCTGGTGGCCCGGTGCAGGAACAGCGCGTAGTCGCCAATACCGGCGTCGCCGCAACACTGTCCGAAGTTGTTCCACAGCCCACGTGTCCGAGCCTCGGGGGCGCCGGTTGCGAGCAGGCCAGCCATGTTGGCGTGTAGCCACTCAAGCCAGCGGGCGTCGCCAGTGATCTCGTGCAACAAGTACATGAGCCGCCCGGTGCCCGGCGGGCCATGGCACACACCCAAGTAGTAGAGCCCTGGATTCTGATCGGTGTGACAAACCAGGTGCCCATCGCCGCTGGCAGTGGTGTGCGCTTCAACGTAACCCGCAGCTTCGATAGCGACATCGAGGTAACGCTGCTCGCCGGTCGCTCGATGCAGATCAGCCAAGAAGTAGGCGACACCGGCCGCGCCGTGCGCAAAGTTCGGAGCGTCGAACGGAAACGGCATGTCGGCCATCATCAGCCAGTTCGGCCCGCCCTCGCCATCGACCGACATCTCGATCAGCCGATCAGCGGTTTGTGTTGCCCAGTCCAGCGCCTGAGCATGCAAGCCATTTCGATACGCATACAGGAAGCCGATACCTGCGCCAGCGGCACCGATGCTGAGATCGAGCACCTCGCGCTCGCCCGTGATCCCGGTGATGTCAGAGAACGGGATCGGTTCAATCCAACCAATGCCTGAGCCAAGTGGTTCAGCCTGATCACCGATCCGCTGCACCAAGGCAACGGCGGCGTCGCGAAACTCGGTCTGGCCACTCGCCTTTGCCAACTCATAGAGCACAAACACGTAGCCGGGGAGCCCGCTGTAGATCGCGATCGATAGGGCAGAAGTCTTGGCGGCGTCTTCGACCGAGGTCACCAGTGCGCGTCCACCCTCGACCGCGATGTCCAAGAATCTCTTCTCGTCGGTCGCCCGATGCAGCTCCAGATAGAAGAGAACGACCCCCGCATTGCCGTGATACAACGTGTCGCCGCTTCCTTTGCCGCCAGCAACACGCGTCCATCGCGAACCAACCGCCCCGTCTACGTGACACGAAGCAAGAAACGCCTCGACCTCGAGTGCCTGCTCCAACGCTTCGTTACTCATGGCACGAATCTAGCCAGGTGAAGTCGAACATGAATCGCCAATGCGACTACCCGCCAGATCAACGCGCAACGTCGCGAAGAATCGGGTTCACTAATGAGATCTTGGACCGGCAGGCAGCGTGACCGCAGCAACTGAAATCAGCGACACGTTCGCCACGGTTCCAGCAGCGCTTGGGCGCGGCATCGTCGTTGCTGTCGGGATAGAAGTCCCCGCGGCGTTCGGCTCATTCGATGTTGTCGAACTCAACGACGCCGTGCTTGCCGATCGCGACGCACTCGAGGGGCTGATCCTTGACCTGCACTTGCGGTGGGCCAAGCGTGAGTCGGTGGTGATTCGATGGGGAATCGAAACCGCGGAATGGTCCAAAGTCGAGGCCAGATCCGCCGACGTGTGGGCGGTCGATGCCGACTTCCTGTTTCCGTTAGAACGGCTGCGGTTCTTGTTGTTCGCTAATAACTACGACATGCGCACGCCAGACCACAAGTGGTGGTTTGCCACCAAGGCCGAACGGCTCGTGCAGGCGACCATCAAGGGGCCCGCCGATGTCGTACTTCCCGATGGGACACCCGCCTGGGTCGACGGTGGGCCTACGGGGCCGATCGAACCCAGTGAGCACGGTGAGTCCTTTGACGCCACCGTCATTTCGGGCGAAGAAGTTGAAGCCGGTCGCATCGTGCCTATCGACGGCACCTACACCACCGCCGACGATGCGCTCGCCGATGACCAACGCACAGCGACCCTGCATCCTGCCGGAGCAGCGCGCGTCATCGCCCCCGCAGGTTCCGGCAAGACCCGCACCATGGCGGCTCGGCTTCGGCACCTGCTCGACGATCGCGGCCTGGCACCCGAAGGCGTGGTCGCGGTTGCGTACAACAAGCGCGCCGCAGCCGAGCTTGCCGAACGAGCAGGCGTGTCAACCAGCACCGTGAGGACGGTGCACTCGCTTGGCTGGGCGATCCTGCGCGAGGCTCGCCCCGGTATTGGTCTGCTCGACGAGTCGGGCCAACGCCAGATCCTGGAACCGCTGCTGTCGATCAACTGGCAAGCAAACAAAGACCCCATGGCCGTATACCTCGAGGCGCTCAATCTGGCGCGCCTGGGTCTCGAAGATCCTGCGGCGGTCGAGGCATCGGGCGACGATCTCGACGGATTCGCCGACTGCTTCGACGAGTACCGCCGCCGCATCTATGAGCACGGTCAGGTCGACTTCACCGAGCAGATCTACGGAGCCATCGAAGCTCTGCTTCAAGACGGCCACCTTCGACACCGCTGGCAACGGCGTTGTCGCCACCTGCTCATCGACGAGTTTCAAGACCTGACCCCCGCCTATGTGCTGCTGCTCCGCTTGCTGGCTTCGCCTCGACTTCAAGTGTTTGGAGTTGGCGACGACGACCAGGTCATCTACGCCTACAGCGGGGCCGACCCGCACTTCTTGATTGAGTACGACACGTGGTTTCCCGGCGCCACCAAATACGCCCTTGAGACCAACTACCGATGCCCCGAACCCGTAGTGCAGGCCGCTACCAACCTGCTCTCGTACAACCGCATCCGGGTCCCCAAGACCATCAAGCCGGGACCCGAAGCGAGCCCCGATGCCAACGCTCTCGATGTGCGCCTGCACCCGGGTGGCGAGCTGGCGGTCGAGGCGGCTGACCAGATCTCCGCATGGATCGACCTTGGAGTTGCGCCCCACGAGATTGCCGTGCTCGCCCGGGTGAACGCCAGCCTGATTCCTATGAAAGCTGCGCTGGTCGATAGAGACATCGCAACCCAAGACGAACTCTCGGGCAACTCGCTCAATCGATCCATGGTGCGAGCACTCTTCTCCTGGTTACGGCTCGGCCGAGAACCAGAAAAGGCCAAGCGCGCCGACGTGCTCGAAGCGATCCGCCGTCCCAGCCGAGGCCTGAACGGCGTGGCTGCCAAAACCACCCTGCCGGCCACAATGACGTTGCAACGCCTGCGCGAAGCATCAGACACGATGGCTGACCGCCACGCAACCAAGTGGTTGAGCTTCTGCGACGATATCGCCGCGGTCGCCCGCGCTACCAAGACCGGCGACAGTCGATCAGCGGTTGGCGCGGTTCTGAATGCGGCTGGGTTGATCTCGTCGGCCCAGAGCCTGGATCGCAGCAGTCGCCAGCTCAATAAGCCGGCTCACGAAGATGACCTGGCCGCGCTCGAACGAGCAGCTGCACTCCATCGCGACCTTGACACGTTCGAGTCATGGCTGCGGTCGACTATGGACCGGCCCCAAAGCGAACGCGGGGTCATGCTGTCGTCGGTCCACCGAGTCAAAGGCATGGAGTGGCCACGGGTGATCGTGCTCGGCGCAGACGCCGGAGCGTTACCGCATCGCCTGTGCGACGACCACGAAGAGGAACGCCGGATCTTCCACGTGGCCATCACCCGCTGCCAAGAACAAGTCGTGATCCTGGCCGACGAAGCAGCACCCAGTCCGTTCATTGCTGAACTCGCAACCGAGGCGCCGCCGGTGCAAGAGCTCGGCCATCGACAAGCCGAGCAGGTGTTCCCCCGAGCGAAACGGCCCACGGGAGCCAAGGGTGGCTCGACTCGCTCAGACTCCGAGGTCGCCGTTGGTGACACCGTGGCGATTTTTGGCGGGCTCGAAGGTGTCGTCATCCATCGCAGTAACAACGATGTGGCTGTCAAGATCGCCTCAGGCGCACAGATGGTATTCCCGATCACGGAGATCAGCCGGATCATCCTCAGGGCCGTCAGTGCGGAGGCCAATCATGAACAGCCACTGTCCGATGAAGATCAAGAGATCTTCGAAGCTCTTCGCTCGTGGCGATCCG
>Ga0114956_1004207_pt1 | contig 10974 bp, 12 predicted proteins | sample MaitaG_FD_87304 | JGI IMG/M metagenome (GOLD analysis project Ga0114956, IMG submission 87304) | Marine algal microbial communities from Maine, USA - Maine_Asex2 metaG | ecosystem: Host-associated > Algae > Red algae > Unclassified | place: Maine, USA | collected 2015-01-05 | reverse complement strand
TAAATAATTGTTAATCAGTTTATTGGTTAATCAGTAGTCGGTCAAATATTAGGTAATCCTGATGTAAGAGCGCAACCAAGATGGTTACGTTCGCATTGCGTACTATGTGACTGATCCACCGATAATTTATTGAATTAGAATGTGAATATTCCCTCTATTGTGAAGCCACGATTGCGGGCCATTCTAATTCTAATTCCTATTTAATCCTCGTTCCTAAGTCGTTATCTTTAAAGCTACCATTTTTCAATAGACTTGTTACCCTTTAAGAATTAAGATCTAGAAATAAGGACAAAAGGCTATTTATAAAGCCAATTTGTTAAAGGGTAACAAGCCTAATAAAAAAAAGCGCCTGTTTATTACTAAACAGACGCTTTAAATAAGGTAACTTGGGGTTAACCTTTATAGTATAAAGTCTAAATTACTGATTCTTGCCATTCACCTCACGTGTTTCTACCTCGACCGTTTCGGCCTCCTGCTCGTTTAATAAATGTGGCGCAGACTTTCCGTTGACCGTTGGTGTTTGTTGGCCAAGGTACTGAGGTAAATCCATACCAGCCATGTTAAATAGATCGCTCAATGGCGGGACCGATTTGTACAAACCCGAGACAAATTTGGAAGTCGAGTTACCTTCTCCTTCACTACCATTGCCACCATCCCAAACCGTCACTTTATCAATTTTGATATTCTTAATCGCTTCCACCTGCGTTGCTACAAGGACTTCCAGTTTATCGGCAATCAACATCAGGATTGCATCTCTGCTGTTTCCGCCCGAAGCTTTTACCAGCTGATCAAAACCCTGTGCCTGCTTGCTCATTACTTCGTACAAACCTTTTGCTTCCGCCTGCTTTTGAAGCAATACTGCATCCGCTTCCCCTTTTGCGAGGAGTCTGATTTGCTCAGCTTGCGCACCAGCTTCGATCTCAAGTTTACGTCGTGCAATCTCTGCGTCTACGATTTCGTCTGCTTCGCGGGTAGCTCGCTCCCGATCGGCACGCGCCATTTCCGCTTCCTTCTCCGCAAGGTAAGCATCCTCCAAAGACTTTGCTTTCTGAATTTTCTCGGAGGCTGTTGCTTTTCGCAAAGCTTCCGCTTCTGCTACTTGTCGTTCTGCGTTGGATTGCGCGATCAAAATCAAGGATTCGTTCTCTCCATTAATAGCTTTGGCATTCGACTCCGCCTCTCCGACCTTTGCACCTGCTTCGGCATCAGAAACTTTAATGCGCTGATCTCTACGTGCGTTGGCTTCTCCAATACTACCATCTCTGGTTTTTTCGGCAACACTCATCTTCGCATCGTTGACTGCTTTGGCCGCAGCTTCCTTACCAAGTGCTTCGATATAACCGGATTCATCCTGAATATCCGTCACGTTTACGTTAATCAGAGACAATCCGATCTTACGCAATTCCGCGTCCACATTGGTGGCAACATTACTCAAAAATTTATCCCGGTCGGAGTTAATTTCTTCAATATCCATCGTAGCAACGACCAGTCGCAACTGACCGAATAAAATATCTTTGGCGATCTCTCTGATCTGATCCGTCGTCTTCCCTAGCAGTCGCTCCGCAGCGTTTAACATTGTATCTGCTTTATTAGAAATACCTACCGTAAATCTAGAAGGTACATTTACCCGGATATTTTGCTTACTCAAGGCACCCATTAGATTGACATCAATGGAAATGGGCGTCAAGTCCAGATATTCGTAATCCTGAATAATCGGCCAGACAAATGCCGCACCACCCGCGAGGGTTTTAGCGGAAGTTCCGCCGCCGGTCTTTCCGTAGATCACGAGGATTTTATCAGAAGGACATCTTTTATAGCGTGTTACAAAAACCAAGAAGGTCAATATCATAAGACCAAGAAATGCCAGAATTCCAATTACAAATAAGCTTTCCATAAATAATAGGTTTTTAAGTTTCGTTATTAAAAAAGGGGTTTTATTTTTTTATCAGTTGTTCAACTAGCAACAGGTTGTCTTCCAGCACTTCTACAACTTTTACCTTTGCTCCAGTTGGGATTTCTAGTGTGTCGTCCGTTACGGCATCCATTTCTTTAATGGCACCCATTAATTTTAGATGAATTTTTCCATATCCTGATTTTGCTGCAGGAATAAAAAGGTAGACCTCCCCCGTATGATTGATGGCCGAGTTGGGATTAAAAGTACCAGATTCATCAAATTTGGTAAATTTATACATCATGTATCCGACAATTGCCATGGCCAAAAATCCAGACGTTGATGCAGCCATAACGGCTATCCAGACGCCGAATCCAGCATCCAGCATCAATACACCTGTCCATCCAAAAAAGGTAAAAAAGGCGATAATTGAACGAATTGAAAAGAGGCTAAAATCTGCATCCATTCCAAAATCCGTATCGACGTCTCCATCCATATCCATATCAAAGTCTACTCCAATCAAACTGAGTACAAATTGAATAACGAATAAAACGCTGAATACAATCGAAATGCCCCAGAAGGCCTGTCCAGCCCCGGTCAATCCTTCCCACCATCCATTTGATATTGTTAGTAACATAACTGGTTTCTTTTTTCCTAAAAGTAATTATAAAAATCAGTTTTACACCATTCTTATCGACTAATGACCTTTATTATTCGGCCAATGGTCAAATTCGAATGTCTTTCCAGTATATAAATCAACAAAGATTCTCTGGCAACCGATAAATTCTTGTAACTTTGAACCGTTCCCAAGAGAAGTAACAAAGAAAGAATCTTCTCTGCACACCAAATTTTTCCATAGAAACAAATATTTTCTGTTATGATTGTTTACCAGAATAATCCTGACAGTATCATTACTAATATCAACCGCTAAATTTATGGGTACGGTAAAACTGTTTTCAGGAGTTAATTCAAAATATCTTGCCGAAAAAATCGCCGATTATTATGGTTACTCACTGGGCAATAAAACTTTGTTGAAATTCTCCGATGGAGAGATGCAGCCTGTTATTAATGAATCAGTACGTGGATGTTATACATTTTTTATTCAATCTACTTTTGCTCCAACGGATAATCTGATGGAGTTGTTGCTGATGATTGATACAGCCAAGCGGGCTTCCGCCGAATATATTATTGCCGTAATTCCCTATTTTGGTTACGCGAGACAAGATCGAAAGGATAAGCCACGAGTACCTATTTCTGCCAAATTGATCGCTAACTTGCTCGAAGCAGCAGGTGCCAACCGGATTATGACGATTGATTTTCATTCTGATCAGCTACAAGGCTTTTTTGATATTCCTGTGGATCATCTTAAAAGTGAAGCGATCTTTATTCCTTATTTGAAAAAAACAGATTTATCGAACGTCACTTTTGCTTCTCCGGATGTGGGAGGGGTAAAGCGGGCGCGTACCTACGCACAATATTTCCACCGCGATTTGGTGATTTGTGATAAATACCGAAAGAAAGCCAACGTAGTAGCGGGTATGACCGTAATCGGTGATGTGGAAGGGGCGGATATTATTTTAGTTGATGATTTGGTCGATACGGCCGGTACGTTGTGTCGTGCGGCAGATATTATTATGGACAAAGGAGCCAAAAGTGTCAAAGCACTTTGTACACACCCGGTTCTGTCAGGAGATGCTTATAAAAATATCGAAGCCTCCAGCATCGAAGAAGTAATTGTTTGTGATACGATCCCTTTAGCACAAACTTCTCCAAAAATAAAAGTGCTTTCTACTGCCAAACTTTTTGCACGAGCTATTCGAAACACGCACGAACACCGTTCAATCTCGGCTTTGTTTGTAGAAGGTTGATAAAATAAATTAAGACACTATAGCTTCCTCTTTTTCCATCACTCTGCGCGTCCATAAAATGGTTATCATGCGAGGCATAACGCCCATTTTACGTTCTTGATTGGCAAAAAAATAGTTCGCCCAGAATCTGCATTTATTGATACCTCATTCCTAAATTCTTTAAATTTATACTTTTGGTTTAAAATACTAGGCAATTTCCCTCAAAACTGTTATCTTTGCAATCATTTTGGGAGAAATCCCCAGTTTTGGTCTAAAATTTCAAACAAGATATATATATAATGGAATCAGTAATAATCAGTGCCAATGCTCGTCCAGCAACAGGAAAAAAGGCAACGAAAGCAACTCGAAATGAAGGTTTAGTTCCTTTTGTAATTTATGGTGGAGACAATGTAGTACACTGTAGTGGAACAGCTCTTGCTTTTCGGGACTTGGTTTATACCCCTGCTTTTAAAGTCGCCGAGATAACCGTGGATGGTACGGTATACAAGTGTGTCTTGCAAGATATTATATTCCATCCGGTAACGGGTGATATCGTACACATGGATTTTCTACAATTGGTAGAAGGTCAGTCATTAAAGGTAATGATTCCAATTCGTTTTAAAGGAGTTGCTCCTGGTGTAAAAACGGGTGGTCGTTTAAATCAAAAAGTACGTAGAGTTAAAATTAAAACAACACCAGATAGTTTGGTTCCAGAATTATTCGTAGATATTTCTAATTTGAAATTAAATGATTCTGTGCGTGTAAAGGATATTGAGGTAACGGATAAGATGGAGGTAATGACTTCTATGAATATTCCAGTAGCAACGGTTGAAACGCCACGTGCATTACGTAGTGCAGAAGCAGAAGAAGAGGAGGAAGAAGAAGAAGAAGGTGTGGAAGGTGCAGAAGCAGCAGCGGAAGGTGCAGAAGCAGCTCCAGCAAAATAAGTCAAAACGATTTTTTAAAAATAAAAAGAGAGATATTGGTCATTCCAGTATCTCTTTTTTCATTGGAAGTTGTTTAGGAAACGGTTCAAAAATAACGTTATACTTTTGGCTTTTTTTGCTACTACGCTGCCCCGCCGGACCGATTGTCAGATCGGGCAGGGTCACTAAAATACGTATTATGCTACGGTATAACTCCGTTTTTAGTACCTTGAGTAGTAACAAAATAACCAAGTCTAAAATATCAATTTATTTATAGAGTTTATGTACCCTTCCTAAAAATACAATTATGCGTACCACGCTTATTCAAACCAATCTTCACTGGGAAGATCCCGTCGCAAATCGTAAGATGTTTAGCGCAAAATTTGCCAACCTGACGGGTAAAACAGATCTCGTGGTTATTCCGGAAATGTTTACCACTGGTTTTACTATGCAATCGAAAGTACTCGCGGAAACTATGGATGGAACAACCGTTTCCTGGCTACGAGCGTCTGCTACTAAAATTGGTGCCGTGATTACCGGAAGTATGATTATCCGAGATGGAGATCAATTCTTCAACCGATTACTCTGGGCAACGCCCGCTGGAGACGTCATTTACTATGATAAAAAACATCTTTTTACGCTGGCTGGAGAACACAAACATTTTTCGGCTGGAACCAAACGGATTGTTATCGAATACAAAGACTGGAAGATATGCCCGTTGATTTGCTACGACTTGCGTTTTCCGGAATGGTCCAGAAATACCGATAATTACGACCTGCTGCTTTACGTAGCCAGCTGGCCCGATCGACGACGCGAGGCTTGGCAGACTTTACTCAAAGCAAGAGCGATTGAAAATCAATGTTATACCATCGGTGTCAATCGGGTAGGGGAGGATGGTTCAAAGTTAAGTTATGCGGGAGATTCTACGTTGATTGATTTTGCGGGAAAATCTTTATTAGCGATAGAAAAAGTAGAAGGTGTTTTTACGGCTGAAATATCACTGACCGAACGACGGGATTTTACTAGGAAGTTGCCTTTTTTGTCAGATCAGGATAAAATGTAATTCTGAATATGTATTTTTTTAAATGTGTTTCAAAGTAGCCTTTTATCCAATATATTCTGAATAGCTAACGTTCGATAGTTGTCTATAAAAACTGATTACATGTTAATGAAAATATTGGGCAACCCCTATCTGATGTTTAGCTCCGTCCTCCTGTTTTTTTTAAGTGCCTGTACGGCACTGCGTCCGGCTGATAGCAGTACCCCCCGACCCCGTAAACCCCGAAGTTCTACCTCCCGATCAATTTCTACTCTCCGTATTAATATTATTCAAACCGCTCGTAAATACAAAGGCAGTAGATATAAATATGGAGGAACGACCCCCAAAGGATTTGATTGTTCCGGTTTTACTTCCTATGTTTTAATTAAAAACAAGGTAGATCTGCATCGCAATTCGGCCGCTCAGGCGAAGCAGGGAAAGAAAATCCGAACGGTAGCCGCTCAACCGGGTGATCTGCTTTTTTTTGGATCAAGAGGAAAAGTAACGCACGTAGCGATCATCACTCAAAACAATTCTAGAGGCTTAAAAGTTATTCATAGTACTTCTTCCAAAGGTGTCATCGAACAAAATATTACCCATTCTGAATACTGGCAATCCCGCCTTTTATTCGCCCGAAGAATATTGGACTGAAGAATAAAAAAATGAGTATCTTCGCAATTGCTTTTTTCCAAATTAGACCACTATCATAATCGTGTCGGTCCGCTTCAAACTGGTCTAAACCAGAACAGGTTTGTTGGTACTCCAGATACTGAAAAAAATAGTCCATCAAGATGATTAACTTAATTTTATTCGGCCCTCCGGGCTCGGGGAAGGGAACCCAGGCGTTGAAACTCGTCAAAAAATTTAAACTTGTTCACATCTCAACGGGTGATTTATTTAGGTTTAACCTAAGTAATAATACACCACTTGGAATAGAAGCTAAAAAGTATATTGATAAAGGAGCATTGGTACCCGACAAGGTGACCATTAAAATGTTGAAAGCCAAAGTACTCGAAAATCCAAAAGCGAAGGGGTTTATTTTTGATGGTTTTCCCCGGACTAAAAAACAGGCAACGGCATTGGATCGTTTTCTAAAAGGTATGGACTCCGAAGTAACCAAACTAATTATGCTGGATGTACCGGATGATGAGTTGGTACGTCGCCTCAAAGAGCGGGGAAAAACTTCTGGCCGTGCGGATGATAAAAGTAAAAAAATTATTCTTCACCGTTTGGCAACTTATAAGGAGGAAACAATTCCGGTCTTTACCCATTATATCAAAAAGGGAAAGTCTATTAAAGTTTGGGGCGTAGGGGATATGGAGATGATTTATAAAAGATTGTGCCTGGAAATTAAAGAGGCGTAGATACTGTTCCTAGTACCTCATCCCGTAAATCCATACCAATCTATGCTTGTTATTTTTCGCCTGCTTTTCCCCGCCTGACCGATGGTCAGATCGGACAGGGTTAGGAAATTCCTCACTATGCTACGGCATAGCTCCGGATTTCCTGCCTCAATCAGACCAAAAATAACGTTGCCTAGCTTACCATTTACTTACGGGATGAGGCACTAGTAGAAAGTTAGAAAAATCAAAATCAGTCCTTCGTGTTCTTCCATGTCCTGATGATAAAAAACATACTTATGTCTGATCGAAATTTTGTTGACTATGTAAAAATCTGTTGCCGTTCTGGTGCGGGGGGAAGTGGATCTATGCACTTTCGTCGGGATCGATTGACCGCAAAGGGTGGTCCGGATGGCGGAGATGGTGGTCGTGGTGGACACATTATTTTGCGTGGCAATAAGCAACTGTGGACCCTGTTGAGTTTGAAATATAAAAAACATGTAATCGCCAAAGTAGGAGAGAATGGTGGCGAAAGTAGAAGTACTGGAGCGGAAGGAGAAGATGTAATTCTGGATGTTCCGTTGGGAACGGTAGCCAAGGATGTGGAAACAGGAGAAACCCTTTTTGAAATTACAGAAGACGGCGAAACCCGGATTATTGTGGAGGGAGGTCGTGGTGGAAAAGGCAATGCTTTTTTTAAATCTGCGACCCTGCAATCTCCTCGTTTTGCACAACCAGGTGGAGAGGGTAAAAAAGAATGGAAAATACTCGAACTAAAAGTACTGGCAGATGTCGGTTTGGTTGGATTTCCGAACGCAGGTAAGTCCACCTTGCTTTCTGTGATTACCGCAGCCAAACCAAAAATTGGTGCCTATGCCTTTACCACACTTACCCCCAATCTGGGAATCGTTGAGTATCGGAACAATCGTTCTTTTATCATGGCGGACATTCCCGGGATTATCGAAAACGCACACGAAGGCAAAGGACTGGGACACCGTTTTTTACGACACATCGAACGAAATGCTTTACTCCTCTTTATGATTCCAGCGGATACTGAAAATATTCAAAAAGAATACGAAATCTTACTAAACGAACTCAAACAGTATAACGAGGAAATGCTGGATAAGCCGCGTTTACTCGCCATTACTAAATCTGATTTGATTGATGAGGAGTTAAAAGAATTATTACTACCCACCATTCCCAAGGATATCGATCACCTCTTTATTTCTTCGGTTGCCCAACTAGGTTTGACTGAACTAAAAGATGAAATCTGGAAAAAGCTGACGGACGGAGAAGCGGTATAACAAACAAAGCCCGGCGATACTGCCAGGCTTTGGAAAATTAATCTTTTAGAATATTTGCTTACGCTCGATACTTCTGTAATTCACATGCTTTTTTAGCCAGATATTTGACTGGATTATTGCAGCGGTAACAAGTCACTATTTCGGTAGACATCGGACTGATGACCACCACGACGCTGGCCGTTTATCTACGTAGCTCCTGGTTAAATTCCGATGGCAATTTCTTTTTTAAGATGGTACAAAATTCAAGGCCTTGTTTGAAATAAACTTTGCCATGATCCAGAACAGCTCCAACTGTATTGTCATCAATACGACGCTCTTTCATTCGTTCAATAGCATGCTGAGAAAGCCTCAGTGAATAATTAAAAATAACAGGATTTGTCCGCACGAAAAATACCAGCTATCTTGTGGTCATTATTTACACGCACGTTAGTTTTTTACTATGAAAGAAAGCACCATCCAAGAAAAAATTACCGCACTCTACGAATCCTGGGCGGGCGAATCCGTAACCAGCATACTACCTTTAACCCGTACTGCTTCCAATCGTAGTTATTTTAGAATTACGAGTGCTAGTAAAAAAGCAATCGGTACTTACGGTCCTGATGCTAAAGAAAATACAGCCTTTGTTTCTTTCACTAAAACATTCTACCAAAAAGGATTGCCCGTCCCTGAGTTATACGCCGAAGATTTATCACAAAAGATTTACATTCAGGAAGACCTTGGAGCGACTACGTTGTATCGTTTTTTATTAGAAAATAAAGGCGACTTTTCGGAGTTGTTAATGGAAACCTATAAAAAAGTACTGGCTGGACTTGCGCGTATCCAGGTAGAAGGTACCAGGGATTTAGATTATATGGTCGCTTATCCACGGCCTGATTTTGATCGACAATCCATGCAATGGGATTTGAATGGCTTTAAATATTTTTTTCTAAAACTGGCCGGAATTACTTTTGACGAGCAGGCGCTGGAAAATGATTTTAACACTTTAACAGAATTTCTACTTTCAGCCGAACGGCAATATTTTATGTACCGGGATTTTCAGGCCCGCAATATCATGTTGAAAAACGGGGAACCATATTTTATCGACTATCAGGGTGGACGTCGGGGTGCCTTGCATTATGATCCGGCATCTTTGTTATTCCAGCCAAAAGCGGAAATCCCTTTCGCTATTCGTGAAGCGTTGGTCGCGTATTATCTGGAGGTGATTGCAGAGATGATTCCTGTAGACCGGGAAAAATTTATGGATCACTTTTACGGATATGTTTTGATTCGTAGAATTCAGGCCTTCGGTACTTACGGCCAACGTGGTTTGCACGAACGACTGGAATATTTTGTCAATAGTCTGCCGCTCGCATTACAGGATATCAAATGGGTACTGGATAATAAGGAACTCCCCATTGAGCTACCGGAATTATTTCGGGTACTTAGAGCAGCGATTGACGATCCCCGTTTCCAGCCCGCCGAAACAAAGCCCGATAACAAATTTCTAACCGTACGGGTCAATAGCTTTTCTTATAAATTTAGTCACCCGCAAGATCCATCCGGCAATGGTGGTGGCTTCGTTTTTGACTGTCGCTTTATCAACAATCCAGGTCGTTACGAACCTTGTAGAAAACTAACGGGCCGCGATGAACCTGTCATTACTTTTCTAAAAGAAAATAGTAATATGACCGATTACCTCCATAATATTTATCACATTGTAGACGAAGCCGTAGAGAATTATATTGAACGAAAGTTCACAAATTTAATGGTCAGCTTTGGATGTACTGGCGGACAGCACCGTTCGGTTTACGCTGCGGATATGCTCGCTGCACACCTGGAGCAGAAGTACGGGGTGAAGGTCGAATTGTCCCATATTCGACAGGAAGAAAAAGGATGGGTAAATTAGGACAGAGAAGTTTTGGGTTTTGAGTTTTTGAGTTGGTTATACGCGAAAGCGGGATAGTTGTTTGAAGTGAGGTTTATTTGTTTGGTGGGGTGGGGAAGTCCACACTACCTCAATGAGTTTCAATCCTATTTAATCTGGAAGTAAAAAATGAAGCATCTACTTTCTGAACAGGTGTACCATCCAAAGGGTGTTTCAATCCTATTTAATCTGGAAGTAAAAAATGAAGAAGACTGGATGCGAAGTGTTAAATATGCTGGAACGTGTTTCAATCCTATTTAATCTGGAAGTAAAAAATGAAGATACGATCCCTAAAATCATCTTGAAAGTCTTCGTTAAGTTTCAATCCTATTTAATCTGGAAGTAAAAAATGAAGGATAGCTTCCAACCGTTAGAAGTATCTCTATCCTTGTGTTTCAATCCTATTTAATCTGGAAGTAAAAAATGAAGTTTTGTGAAGCTGATTTTTCGGGATGCTCTATTTATGTTTCAATCCTATTTAATCTGGAAGTAAAAAATGAAGTTAAATGGAAAATCTTAAAAACATTAATCTCGACTGTTTCAATCCTATTTAATCTGGAAGTAAAAAATGAAGCTGTTGAAGAGAATTTTGATGATACGGGTGATTGGAGTTTCAATCCTATTTAATCTGGAAGTAAAAAATGAAGTGGATCCAACTCTATCAAGGTCTCAAATAAGGACTTGTTTCAATCCTATTTAATCTGGAAGTAAAAAATGAAGAATC
>Ga0114956_1004204_pt1 | contig 10980 bp, 10 predicted proteins | sample MaitaG_FD_87304 | JGI IMG/M metagenome (GOLD analysis project Ga0114956, IMG submission 87304) | Marine algal microbial communities from Maine, USA - Maine_Asex2 metaG | ecosystem: Host-associated > Algae > Red algae > Unclassified | place: Maine, USA | collected 2015-01-05 | reverse complement strand
TTTATTGATAAACAATACGTCTTTTGCTGGATTTGGACTTAAAACTATGCCAATTTCATTTGTTGTTTCTTGTTGCACATCAGTTAAACTAAAGCCCTTTCTGTTTTGCGACTCATCAAACTCAGGGTATTCTATTTCATTGGAGGTATTGTTGATGTAATTCAAATAGTTGATTGCTTTAAAGCCAGCTACTGAATTTTTGTTCGCTAAGGTTACGAAATGATAAAGGTCGGCAAAAGGTTATTAAGTTGTTAAAGCAGTAAAGCTTGTTGGTCAGGCGACCAACAAGGGAATCAAATGGTTAACGATTTTTAATTTTAAAAGAACTATATCGAATTATTCTAATAATGAAATTATAAAAGAAAAAAAATGGGAACAGACATCTGTAAATGTTTAATTCTATTTATTGTTTGTTGTTTGTTAAATTCTTGTTCGAGCAATAAAAATAAACCCTTTGCGCATACAACATATTTTCAGACAGGCGAAAAGGAATCAGAATATACTGTTATTGTACATGATAATGAAACTGTTTTGCATGGTACAGCAAAAAATTTCTATTTAAACGGAAATTTAAAATTGAAAAGAAATTATTTTAAAGGGGAAAGGGATGGTGAAGAAATTGGTTATTTTGATGATGGATCAATAGATTATAGCGGTTTTAACAAGAACAATGAAAAAGATAGCATTTGGTTGTATTATAGAAGAAATGAAATTGGAAATGAGAATTATATAGAGCAAAAAAGTTTTTATCGTAAAGGAATACCTGTTTCAAATCAATTTAAATACTTTGACTCGGGGCAAATAAAGGAATATTACTTTTATAATCCAATTGGTGAGGGTATCTATAGGGTAAGCTATGATAGATTTGGAAACAGAATCGATGAAAAAGGCTATAAAACACCACAGATTGTAATTGAGAATAATGGAAATGATTTTGAATATCTTTTTAATGATACTTTAAAAGTAAGTATTTATAAAATTTCACCACCTGATGTTAAAACTGAATTATATATTCGAATAATTGGGATTGTTGAAAATTGGTTTTTACTTAAAAATAGTAAAAACAATTCATCATTATCATTTGAAATTAAATTAAAAGAAAAGGGAGAATTTGATTTTGAAACAAAGCTAATTATAAAACACACTTCAAAAGACTTTGAAGAAGTATTTACAAACACTTTGTTTAATGTTGAATGAATTTTAAATAATTCCAGCCTAATATAGCGCAAGAATATTTCATTCCCCTATTTGACCTTTTTTTAAATCTTAAATCCGAAATCAGAAATCAATCTTTACCCTTTCAACTCAATCTTCTCTCCCAAAGCATAAAAAAACTGATATTCTGTAAAACCAAAATCGTTGTTAGCATATATTTTTAACCAACTTTTGTTTTTTCGCCACCATTTAAATTGGGTACTAAAAATGCCTTTTTTCAAATAAGATTCTATAAAAGGATGTACAAAAAGCTTTAATCCTTTCATATTCATTTCGCTAGTTAAATAGCTAAAGTCATCCGCTATATCATCAATTAATAAAATTGAACTTCTAATTTTGCCCGTGCCTTGGCAGCTTGGACATTGTTCTTTTGTAATTATAGTAAGTGCAGGTTTATCACGCTGCCTTGTAATTTGCATTAAGCCAAAGCGACTAAGTGGCAAAATGGTATGCTTCGATCTATCGCTTTCCATCGACTCTTTCATTCGCTTGTACAATACTTTTTTATTGTCGGGCGAACGCATATCAATAAAATCAATAATGATTAAACCACCAATATCTCTTAAGCGTAATTGCCTTGCAATTTCTGAAGCCGATTCTAAATTAACCATTAAAGCTTGGCTTTCTTGATCGGAGTTAGTACCTGCTTTATGGCCGCTATTTACATCAATAACGTGCATAGCTTCGGTGCTTTCAATTACCAAATAAGCACCGCTCGGCATAGTTACCGTTTTACCAAATAATGATTTTATTTGTTTGGTTACGCCATATTGATCGTAAATGGTTTTTTTACTATTATGGTAATTAACCATTTTTTCCTTACCAGGCTCAATTTTATGAATGTAAGTTTTTAAATCGTTAGCTAAAAATTTATCATTTATATGAATTTTGTTGAACGACTTGTTTAACAAATCTCGCAGTAAAGAACTGGTTTTGTTTATCTCAGAAAACACCTTTTCGGGTGGCACTGCACTCTTTACTTCTTCTTGTATTAAGCGCCATTTTTCTATCAGGTCAGATAAATCTTTATGCAGTTCAGATACTTTTTTATCTCTTGCACTAGTACGCACTATAACACCAAAGTTTTTTGGCTTAATACTTTCAATTAAGCGATGAAGGCGTTGTCGCTCTTCAGAGTTATTAATCTTTTTTGAAATACTAATGTGCTTAGTAAAAGGACTTGCAACTAAATACCTTCCAGCTAAAGTTATTTCACAAGTTAATCTTGGTCCCTTAGTTGAAATGGGTTCTTTTAATACTTGTACTAAAATGGGTTGCTTTTTCTCTAAAGCTTGAACTACTTTGCCTGTTTTTACAATTTCTTTCTCAAAAAGAAAATTATCTAATAAATGATTAGGCATTTTACCATTTAAAGATTCTTGAACATATTTATTCAGCGATCTTATATTCGGACCTAAATCTGTGTAGTGTAAAAAGGCATCTTTTTTATAGCCAACATCAACAAATGCGGCATTTAAACCAGGCATTATTTTTTTAACTTTACCTAGGTATAAATCACCTACCAAAAACTCTGTGCTTGAAGTCTCTTGATGGAGTTCAACCAACTTCTTATCTTCTAACAAAGCAATCTCAGTTACTTTTGGTGAAGCATTAATTATTACATCTCTCGTCAAAACCTTAAAATTTAAGGTGATTAAATATTACGACAGATTAAGGATAAATTGTAATAAAGCGGTAGTACTAATACTACTCTAATTGGTGATTGAGAAAAAGATTATTTCTTTTTCTTATGACGGTTTTTTCTTAACCTTTTCTTACGCTTGTGTGTAGCGATTTTGTGTCTTTTTCTTTTCTTTCCGCACGGCATAATTATATTTCTTATTTTAAATTCTTTAAATAATTGTCAATTTGTTGATTGATTGCTGGATTCTTTACCAACTTTTGACATATTTTATAATAACTAATAGCTTTTTGTTTCTGACCTGTTTTCTCAAATGCGCCTGCTATATAAAATAGCGCTTCAACATTTTCTGGTTCCCTGTCAAGAATTCCAGTAAGCCTTGTTATTGCTTTATCATATTGTCCTGAAACTACTGCCAATCTACCTAAAATTAGGTTAGCAGAAATGTTTTCAGGGTTTCTTTTAACAACATCAAGCAATAGAGTAACGCCAGCCATTATATTATTAGTTCCATCAATGTAAGTTTCTGCTAATTTAATAGTAGCACTTTCATTAGTTGTGTCAATTGATGATGCGTTTGAAAATGATTCAATTGAACGCTGTAACAAGTAACTTCTAACCGATGTGTCAGGAACAGTTTTAAAAGCTTCAAACAACATATCTCCAGCTTTTTCCCATTGTACTGAAGTAGAATCAAATACTGCAGTACGACGTTGATATTCTGAAGCGACCGCAAAGTTACCACTATTTTCCCAAATATTCACTATTTGTGATAGATAGACTAACTTAGATGAGTCGGGTTTTCTGCTTGCAAATAAAGATTCTAATAAAGCTAAAGAATCTTTAGGAATGATCATTAGCCTTTGCTTTGATTCATTTATGTAAGCTTGTACATCAAACTCTCCAGAATCACTCATAAAGTTTGTAAGATTTTCTTTGTTTTTTATTGTTCTACCAAAAAAAAATAAAAGAAAAACTAATAGTAGGCTAATGGTAATTAAAGCTATTTGGTTCTTCACACTCTATTAAGCGTAAAAGATGAATTTTATTTCAAATGCTTGCTTGTTTTTACCATATCAGTAAAAATCTTTGCAGGCTTGAATGCTGGAATGAAATGCTCAGGAATTTCTATTGAAACACCTTTTTTAATGTTTCTTCCCATTTTTTTAGCTCTTTTTTTAACTGTAAAGCTTCCAAAACCCCTTATGTAAACATTATCACCTTTCTCCAAAGCCTCTTTAACTTCTTTAAAAAATGCTTCTAGTGATACTAAAACATCTACCTTAGGGACTCCAGTTTTTTCAGATATTTTAGCTATTAAATCGGCTTTTCTCATACTTGAAATAATATATTAGTTTTGTGATGAACTATATTACAAATGTAATCTTGTTCTATTACAAATCTGCTAATTTTTTTTAACAAACAAAAAATAATATCATATTATTATTTGCTTTTATTTGATGGATAAATTCAGAAATAAGCTTTTAAAATGGCACAAGGGAATCAATAGAGATTTGCCTTGGAAAAAAAAGCCAAGCCCATATAAAATCTGGTTATCTGAAGTACTACTACAACAAACTCGTGTAAATCAAGCAGTTCCCTACTATTTTAAGTTTATAAAGGCATACCCTAATATTGCTAAAATGGCCAACGCTCCGCTAGATGAAATACTTAAATTATGGCAAGGCTTAGGCTATTACAGCAGGGCAAGAAATATGCATGAAACAGCAAAACATATAGTTAATAACTTGAATAATGTTTTCCCAAATACATACTTTGAGCTTTTAAAACTGAAAGGAATTGGTCCTTATTCGGCAGCAGCAATTTCTTCTTTTGCTTTTAATGAAGCAAAAGCAGTGCTCGATGGCAATGTTTTTAGAGTATTTTCAAGGTATTTTGGACTTTTTGATGCTATTGATACAACTGCAGGAAAAAAGGTATTTCAAGAAATTGCTGATATTAATTTAGATAAAAAACAACCTGGTAAATATAACCAAGCAATTATGGATTTTGGCGCATTGCAATGTGTACCAAAAAACCCAAATTGTACACAATGTTGCTTTAAGCGAAGTTGTGTAGCATTTAAAAATGATTTAATTGAAAAGCTACCCGTAAAAGAAAAGAAGTTAAAGCGAAAAATACGCTACTTTAATTATTTAAAAATCAATTATAAAAATTTCTTTTATTTAGAAAAAAGAAAAGCCAAAGATGTGTGGCAAGATTTATATCAATATCCATTAATTGAATCAGATAAAAAATCATTTAGTGGTAAAGTGGAAGATTATTTAGCAATTGGTAAGTTAATTGATAATAATAACTTTGATATAATCGAAGTCTCAAAAAACTATCGACAATTGCTAACGCATCAACAAATAAATGCAAGGTTTATAGAGTTAATTGTTTATAAACCATTGCATAAAAAAGCATTATTTGTTAAATGCAAGCAAAGTGATTTGGCAAAATATGCCTATCCTAAAATAATTGATTGTTTTTTAAAAGATAAGATGTTAAATTAGATATTCAATTTATTATAAATGAGAGGAGTTAACAAAGTAATTTTAGTTGGTAATTTAGGAAAAGACCCTGAAGTTAAATACTTTGATAGTGGTGTTGCAAAAGCAAGTTTTCCATTAGCCACATCAGAATCATATGTAAACAAAAAAGGAGAAAAGATAGATACAACTGAGTGGCACAACATTGTACTTTGGCGTGGCTTAGCTGAAGTAGCTGAAAAGTATTTAAAAAAAGGCAATTCAATTTATATTGAAGGAAAAATTAAAACCCGCTCTTGGGATGACCAAGATGGAAATAAAAAATACATAACGGAAATTGAAGGTGCAAATTTAGTAATGTTAGGCGGTAGGTCAGATGGTGGAAATAATAGCAATAATGGCAACCAATCATCAAACCAAACAGATGCTGCGCCTGCTAAAAAAGCCGAACAAAGTGTTTCTGAACAAGATTTCATTCCAGATGTAGAAGATGATCTTCCATTTTAATCTGGTATAACGAAACAATCAAATTTTGGAAAGTAACCCCGAAGGAGAATATTGTAGTCATCATTTAATTCAATTTTCATTTTTACTGGTATTGCCTATAAGTGCTAGCTTAGCGTGGGTTTTTATAGTATTAATTTTACTCATAATTTGTTCAGGCATTGTATCAGGTTCTGAAGTAGCCTTCTTTTCATTAAACGCTCAAGACAAAGAAGATTTAAGCAAAGAAGAATTTAAATCAGACAAACGGGTTTTAAAATTACTTGAAGACAATAACTATTTATTAGCAACCATATTAATTGGCAACAATTTTTTTAATATCGCTGTAATTATTTTATCCTACTTTTCGTTAGGGCAAATTCTTGATTTTGGTGGTAATGCTTTGGTGGAATTGCTGGTTAATACCTTATTAATCACTTTCATAATTGTATTATTTGGTGAAATTATTCCTAAAATATTTGCGCGGAGCAATCGCTTGCGTATGGCAAGGCTTGCCTCTTTACCATTAATTTTATTGTATAAAATTGCATTACCGCTTAGTTTTCTTTTGGTTAACTGTTCAAACTTTATTCAAAATAGAGTATTAAAAAATAGTGAATCGGAAGTTGATATTGATGAAATTGAAGATGCTATTGATTTAACATACACAGAAGAAAGCCTAAATGATGATAATAAAATTTTAAAAGGCATAATTAATTTTGGCAATATTACAGTGAAGCAAATAATGAAGGCGAGGGTTGATATGGTAGCCATTGATGAAGAAATTGATTTTGAACAAGTTTATATTAAAGTAATTGAATCAGGCTATTCGCGAATACCAGTTTATAAAGATGATTTAGATGATATTGTTGGCATTTTATATGCAAAGGATATTTTAGAATATTTAACAAGAGATAGAACATTCAATTGGAAACGTTTATTAAGAAAAACATTTTTTGTACCTGAAACAAAAAAGATAGATGATTTGTTGAGAGAATTTCAAAAGCGCAGAACGCACTTGGCAATTGTTATAGATGAGTTTGGGGGCACAATGGGTTTAATAACTATGGAAGACGTGTTGGAAGAAGTGCTTGGAGAAATTCAAGAGGAGTATGATGCAGAAAGAGACATTGAGTTTGAACAAATTGATATAAACAACTATACTTTTGAGGGTAAAACGCTGTTAAATGATATAAGGCGAGTTTTAGAAATTGATAATGATATTTTTGAAGATGCAAAAGGCGATGCTGATTCTTTAGCTGGCTTAATTTTAGAGTTAACAGGTAAAATGCCAAAACAAAATGAACAAATAATATTTGAGCATTTTACGTTTGATGTATTATCAGTTAGCGAAGATAGAATAGAAAAAGTAAAAGTAACAATAGCAGATGAACCTTCTTCATTGGTATCGTAAAATTAAAAACTGGCTTTTTAAGCATAAGTTTGTATTGTTTAGTTTATGGCTAAGCAAATGGGCTTTAACATTTATATTAATTTGGGTTGGCTGCGCTGAAATGGGTGACGAAATACCTAAGCCAAAGGCTTATCATAAAATTGATTTTCCAACACACCAATACACTAAATATGCTGTTAAAGATTGCCCATTCACCTTTGAAAAACCTGCCTATTCTGTAATTGAAAAAGATTCACTTTTCTTCAATGAAAAATTAGAAAACCCCTGTTGGATGGATTTAAAATTTCCTGATTATAGTGGCGTTTTGCATTTAAGCTACAAGCCAATTGAAAATGAAAATTCATTTGCAAAATATGTAGATGATGCACATAAACTAACCTTTAAACACACCTCAAGGGCTGAGTCTATTGATGAGTCGCAAATAAATACCAATAATAATGTTGGTGGAATATTGTACGAAATTGGTGGTGATGCAGCCTCTTCAGTTCAGTTTTTTTTAAGCGATACTACTAACCATTTTATTAGAGGTGCTTTGTACTTTAACAATACTCCAAATGCAGATAGCATTGCACCAGTTATAAAATTTGTAAAACAAGATATGTTTCATTTAATTGAAACTTTTAAGTGGCAAGGCTAAATTCTTACAAAAAAAGCAAACAACTTTTTATAGAAGTTTCGTTTCTTTGAGCATAAATAAAATTTTATGCGATACCTTGTTATATTAGTTTTTGTAATGTTTGCTTTAAATGTAAACGCACAAAGAGGACGGTTAGTTACTCCAACAACCGATTTTAGCTTAAACGCTGGCGTCTCAATTGGTAAGATAAATGAACGAGAAGGCAATGCTTTATTAGGTAATATTAACCTAACTTCAAATCAGCCATATGGGCGACATATTTTTGAAATAAGCGGAAGCCAAGCAAATAACGCTTATGAGTTAAGCAACTCATTAGTAGCTGCTGATAGCTTTTTACCTTTAAATGCAAATGTGCATTATACATATATGCACGAGTTGTTTTCTTATTATCCAAGTTGCCAAATTGCTAATCAAGTTTTAGCAGGTGTTCGTTTAAATGCAGATTGGTTGTTTACACATAATGAAGAACTTTCAATGACTCAAACTGATTTTACTATGAAAGATTATAACCACTATTCTTTTGATGTAAGTATTGCAACAGATTATAATTTTGATAAGCGTAATTATGCCACTTTTCAATTTTACGTACCAATATGGGCAAGATTTGCTGGCGGTGAAGAAACCGTTTTAGAAAGTGCTGCAACAATTGCCGATAGATTTGAAATTGAAAACTACTTTGACACAAATGTACAAACCATGTTCGTGCCTGATCATTTTAAATTTGGAGCTGTATTTACTTATAGAATGATGTTTTCAGATGCTGTTGGTTTACTGTTTAAATACCACGGTAAATTAACAGGCAAAACCAATTATGTTATTGAGGCTACAAATGAAAATATGGAGTTAACTCAATCAGCACACGAACTTACTTTAGGTTTGATTTTCCACCGTGACAATGGTGTAAAGTATTAACCTAAATTTGTAATTAGGCTAAAGCAGCATCTGGGTGTTGCGCTTTATATTTTTCTATTTGTTTATTCATTAAGGAGAAAAATACTGGCGGAATAAATGCTAATAACATCATAGCAGGATAACCAAAAGGCATTTGAGGCGATTCATCAAAATGTCGTAACACTTGGTATTTTCTGCTTGCTTTGTAATGATGGTCTGAATGGCGAGTTAATTCAAATAGCATAATTCTGCCGATTGCGTGATTGCTATTCCAACTGTGAATTGGTTCTACTTTTGAATAAGTACCTCTATCGGTTTTTTCTCTTCTTAAGCCATAATGCTCAATGTAGTTAACAGTTTCTAACAACAGAAAACCAATTATTGAAGCCATCCAAAAATATAACATACCTGTAAAACCAAATACCATCCAAATAAATAGTGAGAAAGCAATTTGAATTACGGTGAAGCGAATCATTTCATTATCCCAACTTAATATTGCAATGTTATTTCTATCTAACCTGCCATTTTCTAATTCCCAAGCTGATTTATAACCATCTCTTACCGAACGAATCCAAAATGAATATAATGGTTCATTAAGTCTGCTTGAAGCAGGGTCTTCATCGGTTGATACATTTTTATGATGACCTCTATTATGCTCAATAAAAAAGTGCATATAGCTGGTGCTTAACAATAAAAGCTTAGCCATAATGCGTTCAGATTTTTTTGCTCTATGCCCTAATTCGTGACCAACGTTTATGCCAAAAGTGGTATTGGCAATACCCATTGCAGCGGTTTTGCCAACAATGTCTAAAAAGCTTAAACCACCTTGTGTTATTACAAATAGATAATAAAACAATAAACAAAAGTGAATGGGTACAATCATATACAACAACCAATCATAAAACTTGTCTTGTTTTGCCACTTCTTCTTCTGCTACAGTCATGTTTACTTCGCTTGTAGGCGAAACCAATTCAATGGCAGGTATAATTCCATAAACATAAATTACCAATGCCCAAGCCCAAATGCCATTGTAAGTTAATGATATATAACCAATAGCAGGTGCAGTTAAAATGGCAAAATATTTTAAAGCGTTAATTCTATTCAAAGCAATAATTTTGTTGTGATATGAAATTAAAAATTAATGTTTAACAATTCTAATAAAATATTCATCTATTTGTAATAGATAAATACCAGCACTTAAATTATTTAGATATAATTTGTTTTGCGTTTTCAAACTTTCACCATAATAAACAATTGTTCCATTTAAGTTATAAACTTTAATTGAAGTATTTGGTGATTCATCATTTGTTATATAAAGCTCATCCTTAAAAGGATTTGGATAAACGCTTATTGAATTTACCTCTTGCTCAAAAACATCAACAATTGTAGAAATTTTTAAATCAGCTACTATAGGAAAATGATCAGAGGCAGTGCTTGTAGCTTCAGCATTTAAGTTGTATTGGTTTAACTTATCTGCCGACATTGTTTCTGTTTGAATAATATACGAATTTTCAATATCCATTACACTGCTTGAATAGATAACATAATCTAATTTACCAGGTGGAAAATTGCTGAAATCATTTCGCCAAGTATAAGCAACAGGTAATTCTGTTTGTCGAGCAAACAAATTTTCTAAATCACCGCTATTCCAATCTAAAGGTCCGCCACCAACAGTTCCATTGTCATAAGTTGTACCAGTAAGCATTGTTTCCAATTGCTGATATTCACCAACCAAATTTAAATCGCCAGTTAATAAAAACGGAGTACCAGGAGCTACATCAAAACCAGTAAATGAATTATCTTTTACATCTAAAATAAAATTGGCAAAAGCATTGGCTTGGTCTTGTCTATTATCATCTGCGCCACAACAAGAGAGGTGTGCATTTACAATTAATAAGTCATCATCATATAAGTCTGGCAAATCAATTAAAATTGCCTGTAAACGCGCTCCAGCCAAAATGTTGTAGTCACCTAAAAATGGATATTTTGAAGCAATGATATTATTGTCTTGATTTTTAGCTACATACCAAGTTGCGTTTTCACCAAAAGCTTCTGTTAGCAGTTCTGAAACATCAACTTCTGTACTTGCCCAAACTTCTTGAAATGCTATTATTTCAGGTTGGGTTGCTTGTAAAACTTCAATAAATGATGCTCTTCTATTTAATTCTAAAATACCGTCAAACTCCGTATTCCAATTTAAAAGCCT
>Ga0114956_1004203_pt1 | contig 10980 bp, 9 predicted proteins | sample MaitaG_FD_87304 | JGI IMG/M metagenome (GOLD analysis project Ga0114956, IMG submission 87304) | Marine algal microbial communities from Maine, USA - Maine_Asex2 metaG | ecosystem: Host-associated > Algae > Red algae > Unclassified | place: Maine, USA | collected 2015-01-05 | reverse complement strand
AACGCCTCATAAGGCACTCAAAATAATTGGCAGTTAATTGTCAACTTATTTTTGTCAGACTACTTATGTTTCGTGTCACACTCTTCTGAACACTCCCCAATCGAACAACTTTCAACAACAACAGTTCGATTACAAGAGCTAATAGTAATGCAGCCCTAAAGTACTACAGTATGCACAGCGAACAGTTCACAAGCAATGCCAAAGGCAAGCGGTCAATTTAATGACAAAAATCACGAAAAAACCACATCATACATATTAAAATTTCAATTAAATGAGTTATCTTTAAGCAGCAATTCTCGCTTTAGAATCCAAACATCTAGGTCGTGTGCGACAATGACATCTCTGTTTTATATTTTTTTCTAAAGCGAGAATGGCTGAATTTTAAGGCAATAATCAACTCACCTTATTTGATTAATACTTACCAACATTTAATATTTTTTAGAAACAAGTGTTTGAATACAAATTCAAAAGTTCAAGATTAACTATTTATCAGTTTTCTTCGAATCAGTCAACCGAAGCGGTTGAACGTGTATTTTTACTTAGTTATAAATTATTCTCAATTATGCGGCTAACTTTATTTTTACTACTACTTTTTTTTACAGCAAACATCCAAGCACAACAGTATTCCGATTATTTGGGTGTAGGCCATGATATTGGTATTACCACAACTACAAGCGACAACAGTGGTGGTTCAGATGGTGCCAACACAGTCAACGGATTGGGATTGATGCCAGACGCAGCAGCAGCTTCTCGTTTCTTGGGTCAAGCTACTTTTGGTTCCGATTACGAAAGCATTCAAGCATTGACCCAACAAGGTTTTACGGCTTGGTTAGACGAACAAATTGAGTCTCCACCTGAATTCAACTTCTTAACTCACCTCGATGATACACTGGTTCCTTTGGCCTTGGATGGACATCTAGAATTTGGGTTTGCTGAAGAAGATTTCGGTACCTGGGGATTTTTTAGATTACTTTGGTTTGAATCCATTATGAAAGGCAATGATTTATTGAGAGATCGGATGGCTTTTGCATTGAGCCAAATCTTTGTCATTTCCGAAAATTCTGATTTATTTGACTATAATGAAGGACTCGCCGATTACTACGACATCCTTCACACCAATGCTTTTGGCAATTTTAGAGATGTTTTATACGAAGTAAGTATGCATCCAACTATGGGAGCTTATTTGAGCCATTTAAACAACCCCAAAGCCGATCCCTCCGTCAATCGTTTTCCCGATGAAAATTATGCTCGTGAAATTATGCAGCTTTTTAGTATCGGATTATACGAACTCAACAACGATGGCAGTCGGGTTTTAGATGCCAGTGGAAATCCCATTCCAAGTTACGGACAAGACGAAATCAGAGAGTTTGCCAAAATATTTACGGGTCTTGGTCCCAGAAATTGGTCTCGTTATGTTGACCCGTCTGATACCATTCAATATGGTCCCATTAATTTTGGCGATTGTTTGTGGTGTACCGACTTGACCACCAGTATGAAAATGTTTGAAGACTGGCATGAACCAGGTCCTAAAGAACTGCTAAATGGGTATGTTGTTCCTGCTGGTCAAACTGGAATGGAAGACATCAACGATGCCATTGACAATATATTTAATCACCAAAATGTAGGTCCTTTTATTGGTCGTCAATTGATTCAGCGTTTTGTAAAATCAAATCCAACTCCTGAATACATTGATCGAGTTGCTACTGCCTTTAATGACAATGGCTCTGGTGTTCGGGGCGATATGGGTGCGGTCATTCGTGCCATTTTATTGGACACCGAAGCTAGAGATTGTAGTTGGATAGAAGTTGCAGACCATGGTAAATTAAGAGAACCTTTGATCAGATATACACACTACTTACGTGCATTCAATGCATACAACGAAAACGATCGTTTTTACAATTGGGCTTGGTGGTTTAGAAATGAACTCGAACAGTTTCCTCTTCACGCACCAACGGTATTTAACTTTTATTTACCTGATTATGCGCCTTTGGGTGAAATTCAAGACCTGGACTTAGTTGCTCCAGAATTTCAAATATTTAATTCAGCGACTTCATTGTCTCACGTCAATGCTGGACACGTTTGGATGATGTGGGAATATTTGACCGATGAATATTTAGAACTCCATTATACACCTGATCAAGTTTATACGGAAACAGTACCCGAAGGGGCATTTACAAAAGTTGATCTTTCTGATGAAATGGCGATTTTCACCGATGATTGGGTAATTCATCTGCCTGAACAAATAAATGCTTTCCTCGATAGAATAGACATCATTCTTTTTCAGGGAACACTGACGCAGCAAACCAGAGATGTGATCCTTGAGGCAATGTCAGACGTCTACTTAAATCCCGAGTGGAGAACACGATTCCTTTTGTATATGGTGATAAACTCGCCAAACTATAGTGTTCAAAAGTAAGAGTTGAAATAAGGTTTTTAAATCAGGACATAAGGCTGATTTTTGATAATCTTTGTTTGATTTTTTATAATAAAATTTCATCAACTGGCATTTATCAACAATCACCCATCAACAATCACCCATCAATCATAAAACATGAGTCACGAAAAAAAACACATATATAGCCGTAGAAAATTCATCGGAACTTCTTCTTGTGCAGCAATGGGCTGTTCCACTTTCTTTTCTACTTTTTTTGGGTTAAAAAAAGCGAGTGCCATGGCAGCATCGTCGCCACTTCCAACTGGTGATTATAAAGCATTGGTCTGTATTTTATTGGCAGGCGGAAACGATTCTTTTAATATGTTGGTGCCAATGGGTAGCAGCGCCAGCGATTCGCAGTATACAGAATACCAAACCGTACGCTCTGAATTGGCTTTGCCGTGGGGCGATATTTTACCCTTAAACGGAACGACCTCCAATGGTAAAAGTCTGGGCTTGCATCCATCAATGCCTGAGTTGCAAAGTTTATTCAATAGCAATAAATTGGCATTCCTACCCAATGTCGGCACCTTGGTACATCCAACTTCTAAGTCGCAATACTACAACGAAACCATTGATTTGCCTTTGGGATTGTATTCGCACGCCGATCAAATTCAGCAATGGCAAACAGGTATAGCTGACCAACGATCTGGCTTGGGTTGGGGCGGAAGAATGTCTGACATCATGCAATACCTCAATACCAATCAACAGGTATCTATGAATATTTCTATGAACGGAAACAATATTTTCCAATCAGGAAGTGGTACAACTTCGTATGCGGTTAATCCCGATGATGGTATTGGTAAAACCATTATGGGATATGGAAACACCGACGATGATTGGGATATGATTAGGACGCAAGCGATTGATAGTTTGATGGATCAGCAATACCTCAACCTGTTTGAAAAAACATACGCCAATATTATTAAGAATTCGCAAGACGCCAGTTCGCTTTTCAATAATGCAATTTCGGGAACAACACCTTTGAATACCTCTTTCTCCGACAACGAGCTCTCTAACGCTTTAAGGTCTGTTGCCAGTACCATTGCTGCACGTTCGGCATTGGGTGCTTGTCGCCAAACCTTCTTTGTCGTTTACGATGGTTGGGATCACCACGATGAAGTCCTAAACAATCAACTGTATATGTTGGGGGTTGTTAGCAAGGCAATGCAAGAGTTTTATGATGCAACCACTGAATTGGGTATAGCCGATAAAGTAACCACTTTTACAGTCTCTGATTTTGCTCGTACACTCACCTCAAATGGCTATGGAACCGACCATGCTTGGGGAGGCAACGTAATGGCAATGGGCGACTCGGTTGCTGGTGGTCAAATTTATGGCGATTATCCCGATTTGTACAACGACAATCCTTTTGATGTAGGAGATGGTAGAGGTGTATTAATTCCGCAAACCAGTACCGATGAATATTTTGCTGAATTGGCGATGTGGTTTGGGGTGAGCGTTAGTGATTTACCGATGGTATTGCCCAATATCGGAAACTTTTATTCACCCAGCACATCGACTCCGCCTATTGGGTTTATGGTATAAAAATACTTGACTATGAGATATTTATCATTTATTTTACTAGGGTTTTTGTATTTAAATGCGATGACTCTTTCGGCGCAATGTTACAATCCTAGTGCTACTGAAAATGCTTGGCTTTCTTGTGAAAAAACACAGGGACCAAATCTTGAACGAGGTGCTGGTCATTGGATTCACTACGATTTGGGCGAGGTCTATCAATTGGGTGAAATTCATTTTTGGAACTTCAACGAAGAAGGATTAACCAGCCAAGGAATTGCCGAAATAGCCATTGATTATTCTGACGATGGCGTCAATTGGACTGCTTGGGGAAACACTGCTATTGCGGAAGCAACTGGTCTTTTTGTTGATGAAGGAACCAATGGTCCAAACCTTGAAAATCTAGCGACCAGACATTTATTGATCACCGTTTTGGCTACACACGGGAATGGGGATTGTGCGGGTTTTAGTGAAATTAAAATGGATGTCTCTACCGATAGTGAAACAGCTATTGAAATTGTTGAAAACGGAGATAATTTAGAACTGACTGTTTCGCCAAACCCTGTTCCAAATGTACTAATGGTACAATCCAATAAATCCATCGATTCGTGGATCATTACCGATTTAATGGGTAAAACGCTTTTAGTAGGTAAAGAAACAACCAATCAGTTATTAGAAGTCGACGTCAACAAACTGGCAACTGGCCATTATTTCCTCAGCATACAAACGGAAAACGAGGGAAGACAAACGGTGAAATTTGTAAAAAAATAGTACGTACTCAATAACCGTCACCTTCTGTCATTTCGACCTTGTGGAGAAATCTAAAAATGACTACTCATGATAGATTTCTCCACAAGGTCGAAATGACAGGTGGTGTGTTTTTTGACAAGTATTGAGTACGTACTCTTTCAGATTACACTTTTTTGAATACCAACTGCTTACGTAAATAAAATATTTGTATTCTAATAAATTTCATTAAAATTCCAACCTTATTACAAAAAGAAGGTCTTTATCATACAACCCTATTATATAAAATGAGCGATAAATTAAAAAAATACTTTCTAGAGCAGCGGGCAGCCTTCGATGTTGAGCAGCCTCCAAAGGAGGTATGGCCGCATATTGAGCAAGGGTTAAACGACAAAAGCACGCCATTAAAAGAACACATTAAAAGCCAACGAACCGCCTTTGATGTAGAAACACCTCCCCTCTTTTTGTGGGATAGAATAGAGAACAAACTAAGTGAGAACGAACCCACTTTACAGAAACACATTGAAGACCAGCGCACGGATTTCGATGTAGAATTACCACCCAATTCACTTTGGGAACGAATAGAAAATAAATTAGATACAACGCAAGAAGAAACACTTGCACCCCGTTTGACCAATACCCAACAAACTCAGACGAAAGAGTTAAAACTAAGCCGAAGTCCATGGAAACGATATTTGAGCATTGCTGCTATGATTATGGTTGCATTTGGACTTGGCTGGTTTGTCTCGCAGAATGTATTAATGAATAAATTTGAGCAACGACATGTACAATTGGCTAAAATCGCCCCTGAAGTTGCAGAAGCAGAACAGTTTTACCTTACGGGTATTACTACTTACAAAGACGATTTAAAAAATTACAAAGAAATTGACCCAAAACTCGTAGAAGAGTTTTTAAATGAACACGAACAATTAGACCAATTTTATCTCGAACTAAAAGGGATGTTAAGTCAGGATGTAGATAATCAAAAAATCCTTGACCTGATGATTCAAAATTTGCAAATGCGGACCAAAGTGCTGAAAAAGCAACAAAGTATTTTGCAGAGTATTAAACGTAAAAAGAAAGATGAAACTTTATTATAACCATTTATTTAGATCATCCGTATTTGCTGTCTTGTTGTTTTGTTTTTGTATAAACAATTTATCTGCTGGTGTCGAAAGATATACAGAGAAAACCAGGCGCATAAACAAAGAATTTGATGTTAACAGCGACGCTACTGTAGAAATCGAAAACCGATTTGGAAAGGTACACATCAATACTTGGGAAGAAAACAGGGTGGAACTCTCTATAGAAATTATTGTGCAAGACCGCAATGAAGATAGAGCCTCGGATCGCCTCGACGATATAGATATAGAGATTGATGCCACCTCTAATTTGGTTACTGTTAGAACCCTTATAGATGACAATTGGGAAAGCAAAGGCTTCCAATTTAGTTTTACAGAAATGACCAATTGGATTTTTGGAGAAGACGATAATCGTAAAATAGAAATTAATTACACCCTTTCTATGCCTGCAACCAATCATTTGGATTTGGAAAATTTTTATGGAGATACCTATATTGATGACCTGTCGGGAAATGCATTATTAAACATCAAATATGGAGCTTTACACGCCGAGAAACTTACAGGTAGTAAAACCAAGTTGTTTCTTGGATATGGGAGTGGAGAAATTAAAGAAATACGCAGTGCCAATATAGAAGTTAGGTATTCTAGTTTGGAAATTGATAAGTGTGAAACAATGGATTTGGAAAGTAAATACACCAAAGTTGAAATTGATCAGGTGGATGAGCTGGATGCAGAAGTCAAGTACGGCGAATTGGATATTGAGAGTGTCATCAATATTGAAGGAGAACTCAAATATGTGGGTTTTGAATTGGGTGAATTACTCAACGATGCCGATTTGATTGTAGGCTATGGTCCTACTTTTGAAATTGATTTTATCTCTAAAGATTTTGAATCTATAGACATAGAAGCCAACTTCACTTCTGTTCATCTGAACTTTGAAGAAGGCAGCCAGTTTGAACTAGATGCGGAAGCATCATTTGGAGACATTGATGTAGACGATGATCTTGATCCCAATGCCAATCGTGCCCGTGACGATGAAGGTCATACAACCGAATTGCGATTTGATGTTGGAGGACACAATCCTTCTAAAACGGTGAAAATAGATGTTTCTTATGGAAACATTGAATTGGGATTGGATCGATGAATTACCCAATTTGATAAAGTATGTAACAATTTAGTGGTAATCCATTTTATTCTATTGAGAATACCACTAAATTGTTATACACTCTTTTGATATTATTACTAAGAAACAAAGAATTCATAAGCAATTGTACGAAATTAGATTTTGCACAACTTTTGCAAGAACTTTTAAGCGTCTCACAAGAAATAATATACGCAAGATTTAAGATCGGACTGGCGCCCCAGGTGTTTTTTTTATTGACAATCCTATTTTTTGATATAATAGCCATAGCTATTGCAGAGAAAAAAGGTGAAGACAATGAAAAAAAGAGCCTAAAAGATGCGTATATTATTTCTTGTGAGACGCCTTATCCAAAACTATATCCCAATCCAAAGCCTCCTATTGCAGTAAGCAACTGCTTTTGTACTACTTGGATTCCAACACCAATTTTATAGTGCAAAGATATTCTTCCATTTGGAGACCAAATTGTTCTCTTGCCATCAAGATAGAATCGACATCCTACCTTTCTTGTTTCATCTTCTAGAATAGACCGTGACGCAATATTTTCATTTATAAATTGAGGGTTTATATAATAAACGACATCAAAATTCATTCTACTTATTCCCGTGCCTTGCGCTTTTTTAAGCCCGTTTTCTGTTTTCAAGTTAATATGAAAAGAAGTCAACAAAGATGCTCCAATAGAAACATAGGAACTAGCCAATTGCAATTCAAAGTATTCTATTGTGTGGCCACCACCAACATTTAAGCCCAAAGACTTCCTTCTAGGAACATCAATTTTAGCTTTATACCTAGTATTCCCTTCTATTTTTAAAGACTGATATATTATTCTTTCGTTCTTCCAAGATTTCAGGAAATAGGTAAAATTTCCAGAAGCACCCAAACCAGCATCAAGGTTAAAATAATATTTGGTTGGTTTAAGATATTCGAAACCCAATAGACGTGCTCCGTCTGGACTCCAAGCTCCTATATAAATGGCCGCATTTCTACCTTCATCAGGATCGTTGCTTATGACCTCAATTTTTATTTTAGTCCCGTCTTCTGCTTTAAAAATTTGACTGAATAGACCGAGTGGAAAAAAGTAAATTAACACAAAAATTAGCAAGTATTTTTTCATCATTAAACGTTTTTCCTATTGTTAAAAAGTGATTTTAGCAAGTTTCTTGGTTTTTCCTTTATTTGTTGCACCAACATACAGCATTTCATTATTTGAGGCTTGATATGTACTTGGTATTGAAAAATGGAAAAAGGAGGAATCGAATAAAACTTTTTGAGTAATTTTTCCATTTTCATCTACCTTTGCCATGACCATATCGTCGTTAAAAAAAGGATTGTGTCTTTTTATTTTCTCTCCTTTTGTTTGACCAATATTTTTCGCCATATCATTGTAAAAAACATACAATTGACTGTCAATCAACAAAGAACTAAAAGAAGAACAATTAAAACACAGACCATCTTGTTCTTTTGGAATAACCGTTACCCAGTTTATTTTTCCAGTTGACTTCATATTAACAACAATAATGTCATCAGAGGGGCTTCTTTCTGAACTATTGAACTCAACATCTCTGTTGTTTGGGTTACCATTTTTAGCGGTACTACTTACAGAACTGCTTGCAACGATATAACGTTGCTCTCCAATCAATAAGATTTCATCGTTTTTGTTAAGCTTTATTTCCACCAAATCATAGGTAAAAACATCGGGATTGTGGCCTGAAAAAACCTTGTTTCTCATTTTTTGTATTTCACGAGAACCAATCAACTTTTCACTTATTGTAAATTTTTCAAAGCTGTTGAACTCTTCATTTAAAGACTCTTTATTTAATAAAAAATAAAACGCACCTTGTATTTTCAGCTTATATTCATCGGCATAAAACCCTCCAAAAACCAATTGACTGCCTTCACTATTCATTTTAATTTCAGATAAAAAAAGACCTTTATCTTTTACTTCATAATCAGCCGAACTTTCTCCATTATTCGTATAAGAATAAATCTTAAATTTATAATTTGCCTTTCCTCCTACGGTACGTTTGCGATCATTGGCATACTCTACACCTATTACAAAAACGTTTCCATCGTTATCGAATTGAACATCTCTTACGTCAAACAATTCATCTTTATAAGGTAATTTAAGGACCTTATTCCATATTTTTGTTGCTTCAACATCATAAACGTATAAACTCAATTCTTTTTTATTAGATGTTAAGGAGTGTATCAAAAACTTAGACTTATCAGAGCTGTATTTTAGCTCATAAGATTCCCAAAAATCCAATTCAATTGTATGAGTGGTTTCTTTGTCAATTGTCAGTGCCATCTGATCTACTTTTTTTAAGCGCAGAGTAATTTTTTCTAATTCCTGTTCTTCCTCTATTAAAAATATATCTTCTTTTAGTTGAATGAATTTTAGGACAGGTAAAATTCCGTCTCCTTTCTTCCGCAATTCCTTAGTATTAACACTCATTATTTCATTTGAGGCTACCTTTTTTAATCCTTGGTTGTACTTTTCTATTAAATACTTTACATCAGGTTTTTCTGACAATGATTTTAAGACAAATGTATTTTCCTGATTGTTTCCGATGATGCTGATCAGTTCGATATCTTCACCATCTATTTCTTGTCCCAATATTGCTTTTGGTGAACTTTGTCCTATTACTGTAGAAGAAATAAATATCATTAAAATTAGTAGTTTGTACATTTTACATTATTTAATTTGTTGGTAATTGATTCAGCTATTTAAGAAGTTGTTTATTAAATGAACCCACAATATAAACAATAGATGGCTATTAATTTATTCTCTTATAAAAAATTTTATAAAAAACAACACCTGTGTATAAGGTCAAAAGGATGGTATAAAATTATGCAGTCCAGCAGACAGATACAAAGAAAGAAAGGCAAAGCAACTATACTGGTTTTAAATTTGTACTTTAATTGAATTGAACTAAATTGACTGTTGGGTTTGATTCAGAAAAATATAAAATTTATCCAAATGAAAAATCTTGTTTTAATAGTATTGTTTTTAATTGCCGTTCCTTCTATAGCTCAGAATGTTTCAGACAAAAAGATGGCTTTGTTTACCAAAACCACTGCTACTTGGTGCATCAATTGTGGCACTTGGGGATGGACATTGTTCGATGATGTCTATTTAGAAGAGACCTTACCTAAATTTGTTTCTGTAAAACTTCATTCATCTTCGTCTTCTGATTTATATTCTCCAGATGCTAATGAATTGGTTCAGCGTTTAAACATTCCTTCTGGGCAACCAAGATTCGGTCTAAACCTACAACCGATAAGTGCCAGCAGTTCTACTTCATCTAGTGCAGCAAGTCTAATTGGAGGTTTGATTTATTCTACCAGTCAACTCAATGCGGACATCAATGCTGGTTTTACTTTAGACATAATGGACAATAATGAAATCACTGTTCAAACAAAAACAAAAGTGTTTAATGCCATTAATGGCGAATACTACTTAGGTGTTTATCTTACTGAAAAAGATATTGTAAATTCTCAAGCTGGTCAAGGTGAAAATGCTGTACATAAAATAATTCTGAGAAATGCCTTAACCGAAGACGTAATGGGTGATTTGATTGGCTCAGGTGATTTAGAGGCTGGAGCTGAATTCGATAACAGTTATAGCTTTAGTGTTCCTACTGAGGTCAACACAGACAATATTCAAGTATTTTTGGTTGTTTGGAAAAAGGTTGGCGAGGAATATATATATGAGAGTGCTTTTACCAAAACTCAAGAAGAGGAAGAAGAAGTTGTAAATGGTATTTCGGATATTTCTTCTAAATTCAATTTCAACATTGGCAACGAAAATGGGCAATCTTTTTATCGAATAAACGCTGTTGAATCCAATCAAAATCTAGAAATTGGTTTGTATAACAGCAATGGTCAACTTGTTCAATCTTTGTTTGAAGGAACCATTACAAATGAAGTTAGCGGAACCATTTCGTCAACAGACCTTCCAAAAGGAATTTATTTTGTTCGAGCGGTTGTTGGTAATCAAACGAAGACTTTGAAAATCATATTATAAAATAATTGTTCCAGACCTGTCAGGTTTT
>Ga0114956_1004201_pt1 | contig 10986 bp, 7 predicted proteins | sample MaitaG_FD_87304 | JGI IMG/M metagenome (GOLD analysis project Ga0114956, IMG submission 87304) | Marine algal microbial communities from Maine, USA - Maine_Asex2 metaG | ecosystem: Host-associated > Algae > Red algae > Unclassified | place: Maine, USA | collected 2015-01-05 | reverse complement strand
TGTGATTTTTCCACGTAGCTAAGGCTATGCGGTAAAATAACGCCTCATAAGGCACTCAAAATAATTGGCAGTTAATTGTCAACTTATTTTTGTCAGACTACTTAAATGTTGTTTTAAAACAACTTTATTATTCTGAAAAAGTAATATAGAATTAAGTTAAGCCATTAAAAAAAATCAAAATGCTTCTGCAATCCCCAAATAAAAATTTTGATCGGTAATCCCTCCCAAGCCTAAAGCATAATCAAGCCTAATATTTAAGTTTTCTGATTTGACTATTTTAAGCCTTAATCCTGTTCCGAGTGAATATTTAAAATTGTTTAAATTCAGATTGGGCAACTCATCCGTCACTTCTCCCACACCTCCAAAGAAAACAAAACCAACACGTTCCAACGCTTGCCAACGATATTCTACTTGAGTAAAAAAAGAATAGCGATCTCTAAATCTACCTTCCCTAAAACCCCGCAAAAACCGGGGACCTCCCAAGGAAGAAAGTTCTAGTATGGGCGTATCGTCCCAACACATCCTTGTGAAAAATTCCATTGCCAAAACATCATTGGGTCTTTGATCAGATAAAGTCCAGTATCTCCGAAAATTAATTTTGGTCAACATAAAAGAGCTTGAACTCCCAAATTTTTCGTTGTAAATTCCGTGGGAAAGCTCTGCAAAAACTCCTTTTCCCGCATTCAGTACATTGTCTCTACTATCAAAATTGGCAGCAATTTCTAAACCCGAAGAAACAGAAGTTAAAGCATTTCGAAATACTTCCTCCTCCTCTTGAGTAACTTCCATTTCTAAAAGCTTAAGATTTCTAAAAGAATTATATCGCCACCCTCCTCCAATAAAAAGATTGGGAACAACTGTCGTAAAATCAAAGGTTCAAAAAGAAAATTATCAAAAGAAATATCTATTTGGTTTTCATCTGCCGTCGTGCTTCCAACCCCAAAATAAGCAATCGGAAACTTTGAAAATCCAATATTTCCTTTGAGTAAATAATGCTCATGTGGAGAAAAAATGGTGAATTCCGAAAAAGCGATAAACTGATTCCTTAAAGTATATACTACAGATATAGGAATATTGGAAGTGCGGGTATCTGCCCCTCCTCCGAATGGTTTGAACAAGAACTTGGCACCAATCCCAAAGCCCCAACTAGTACTCGGCTCGTAATTTACAATGGGTGCTAATACCATTTTTGACTGCTTAAAGGTAGTATCTTGTCGCAGCGGACCAAGATCGAATTCAAAAATGTTGGTGATTTTTTCTATAACTTCCTGCGCCTGCATGGACTTAGGGAAAAAGCTCAACGTTAAGATAAGTAAGACACCTGAAATTTTCAGGTAGATAGGATTTAGCACTTATATTATTTTAAATATATCGTTACGATGTGTTTTAATTGTTTAGGCTAAATGTACGGAAAATAGTATTGTGATGAGTAGATTTGTATTTAAAAATTATGGTTCTTTGACGTTAAGGAATCAGTTAATAATAAGTTGCCGATTTGGAGATAAAGATTTTTGATTCATTATAGGCATTTTTCAGGGTAATAGTAGCACTATTGCCGAAAAAAATAACGACAAATGCATCAAAAAGATTATCGGTGAAATCGGAAAGTTATTATTTACTGATTCCTAAGTGGACACCTAAAGTATCTGTAGAAATAATTGAATAAAGCGATAGTATTTTCGTAGTGTCAGACGGGCGCTCCATCGGACTGGCATTCTTGTTTTCAACTGATTTTAAAAGTCCCAACAAGCTCTAAAATTTCGCTACAACTCCCAAACGAACATTTCGCCCCAAATCATCGGCAAAGTATCGTTGGCGATTTAAGTAGTTTCTATAATTGGTATCTAAAACATTGTCTATTGCTGCCGTTAATCGAAGTCGGGTTCTACTCAACTGTACATCGCCTGCCAATTTTACGCCCATCAAATAATAAGCTTCTGGTGGCAACACAAAATCTTGTTCAATGGTTATAGCAGATTGTTCAAAAACATATTGATGTTCCCAGGCTATTTCTACATTCTCTAATTTCCTTTTACCCAATAAAAACGGTTTTAAAAAGGCATAAGAAACAACGCCTTCTGTGTTGTTGGCAGGAATGTTAATCAATGATTGCTTATTGGACAAATCATCACCTTTGATAAAACTATAGGCAAGACTTGCTTCCAGAGAAGGCGTCAAATGGTATTTCGCCAAAAAATCCAATCCATAAATTTGAGCGTCGGTTTGTTCGTATTTAAATACAGGAAAAGCTCCTCTAATGGTCGGTCTGATTTCATCTTGTGGATTGAGAAAAATATAGTTGTTTATTCTTTGATAATATGCCAAGGCTTCCAAAGCAAATTTCTCGTGTTCGACTTTCTTAATTCCAAAGGTTGTTTTCAACGACTGCTCCGTTTCTAATTCAATGCTTCCCTCTTCAATTCCACTGACCCCTTGATGCAAGCCATTGCTATAAAGTTCGTTGATGGCAGGATTGCGCATAGCATAACCCATATTGTAATTCAAAGAAAAGCCCCTGTTAACAGCATAGGTCCAACCTGCTGAACTGCTGATATTGTGAAAGAAACGATTATAACGAACAATGGATCTAGGAGTGGTATTTGTGATGGCAACCACTTTTTGTAGCTGGTTGTCATAGCGCACACCTATTTCAAAAAAGGATTTTCCATGTTTTTTTGATAAAATGGAATAGAGACCTGTTTCATAAGAAAGATAATCGGGAATCAATGGTAAGATACCTGTTTCTGGATCGTTGGTATTGTCTGTTAATTGGTATTGAATGCCCAGTTTGAGATTAAAACCAGCAAGCATTGTTCTTTGGTATTTGCTCTCTAAAAAAAGCGAATATTGCAACAAACTCAAAGCTGGAATCTCGGAACGACCGCCCCTTCTAATGTCAAACTCTTTTCGATTATTTAGTTGTCCTGCTATGGTAAAATTGAACCACTGAGTATCGTCTATAAAATAATTTGAATGAATTTTTAGCAATTGATGATTCACCTTTTGTTTGGGCGCATCAATGGCGTAGCTAAAAGTATCTTCCGTAAAAAATGGCGTAGACCGTTGAAAGGCTTCCGCCAAATCATTTGGGTTTCCAATATGAGCTCCTCTCAACACACCCAAGTCTGTATTAAAAGAACTGAAATAAAGGTCGACATTCCATTTTTCGGAAAACGATTTTTCCAATTGAAGTGCAAAATTGGCTTCTTGAGCACCAGTATTGTTCAAAAAGTAATTGGGTGTTTTTTTATCCCCACTCTTTTTTAAAGTACCGTTTATTTTCCAAGCAAGCTTGGGCGAGTACTGTTGCAACTGTAAATTCACACCATTACCCAAACCATTTGAGTCAAAGAAATAGCTGCTTCGACCGTGCAGATGAGGTTCTTTTTCAATTTTACTAGATTCTACAGAAACAACACTTCCTAAGTTTGCTCCTATAAACTCCAAGGCAGAAGTTCCCTTGATTACCTTAATTTTATTGGCAACCAAAGGATCAATTTCTGGGCTGTGGTCATTGCCCCATTGTTGTCCACTTTGCGCAACCCCATTATTGAGAATGGTGATTCGATTTCCATACAAACCGTGTACAACTGGTTTAGAAATTCCCGCTCCATTTTTAAGGGTACTGACACCCGTAATGGATTCCAATAGATTGGACAAGTTTTCGCTGGCGTTGTCTGCAATTTTTTGCTCGCTGATGCTTTCAACATTTTGCGTTGTTGCCTCATTCGCATTTCCTGTTATGACCACATCATGCAGTTGGCTCTCTGAATGTTCTAGGGTTAAATTTAATACTGAATCTTGTGTTAGTTGAATGAAAATTTTTTGAGATTCACAGCCAATATGACTGAGTATCAAATGATAATCACCCTTGCATAAATTACTCAAGCGAAAGAAACCAGTACTGTCAGAAATGGTCCCTGTTTGGGTTTCCATTACTAGAATATTGACAAAAACCAAGGGTTCTTCTGTCCCTTCATCGGTCACATAACCACTCAAAGCATGGTTACACTCTTGAGCAGTGCCCAATAAAGGGATTAGAAGAACAAGGATACTACATTTTATCCAATTAAAAATTGGGCTATTGAACATCAATGGCAAAGCTTACTTCAATGTCTGTTTCACCACCTGCATTACTAATGTCTCCACCAGCTACACCAGATGCTGATTTATTGGGTTCGTGTCTCAACGTAATGGTTATGGTCCCACTCCCAGCATCGGTCGTAGTTAAAGTAGTCTTTAAACCAAGAGGATTGTTATTAGCATCTTGATCATCATAAGCAACAGTCAAGCCCGAGACACTGGTCTGGAAGAAAAACTGGTGGTCTTCGGCTTCAGCAAGTATTTCTGGGTTTACGTTTTCAATTGGAGTAGCTTGTTCATTAAATAATTCCAAGACTCCTTTATAGCTTGTATTGGTGGTTAAATTTCCACCTGTTATCGTAGGGAGCATTCCACCATCTCCATCCAAATCTTGAAAACTTAAGACCACTGGAATTCCACCTCCATCGGGTGTCAATGTGTAGTTAACATTCGTAATTACCTCTTCTTCATTGGGGATTACTGGGTCTTCTTTTTTACAGGAAGTTAACATCACTAAATTCACAAACAACAACAATAGTACAGATTTAAATTTCATCATTTTTTTAAATTTAATTATTAATTATGTAGCAAAGATAATTCATTATTGCAACATTGTTGCATTTAGATTAAAAGATATGATTTGTTTAAAGAATTTGTTTGTTTTGACATTCTAGATTTGTGGTGTTCTTTATAAGAATAATAGTTTCTTATATTTACGGTGTACTCAATAACATTTTGGTATAAGAGCTTGTTGGGACTTAACATTTAGTGCCGAGAAATTTATCTTTCACACTAAAATTCTGCGTTTTCAAACAGCATCGGCTGTCCGACTAAATGTTAAATCCCAACAAGCTCTAATAAAATCTAATGTCTTAAATCACCTATTAAAAATATCAAGAAGTTTAATACTTTTGTTAACTACTAGACATAAGATGTGAGATGTGATACCAATCCATAGTGAAAATCCATACATCGCATCAGGCTGAAGGCTGATGCTACGTATATTAATCGTGCCGCTGGCACTTTTTCAAATCCGCATTCTAATTATGGATTGGAATGAGTCTAGCGTCTCAAATCTAAAATCTAGCGTCTAAATGTCTAGTAGTGAGATACTTTTGTTGAAACATTAAAAAGATGATACAATGGAAAAAATAAATTTAAACAAAGTCCAAGATATTTCTGCTGGATTAACCACTCTTGTAGAATTTTTAAAGCAAAACTACAAATCTATATTTAAGGTATTTGCTTATTATTTGGCAATACCCATTCTATTGGTCAGCTTGTTGATGGCGATGGGCATGAGTAATTATTTCTCTCTCATCTTTGAGCTTTCGAATCTAGAACCTGGTTCATTTCCCACAGACATTGATCCAGACAATCCCTTTAGTATGTTGTCTTATATGTTTCCTCCCTCCTTTTTTATAGCAATGATTTTAGGGTTGTTTTTAAACATTCTTTTTACTGCTGTGATTTACAAATATGTACAACTCTACAACAACAGCCCCGATGGAGTGGTAGACATCAAACAGATTCAAGAAAATTTAAGTGGAAATTGTATAAAATTTACTGGGCTTTCTATTGTTGCTGGTATTATGCTGTTTGTTGGGTTTCTCATGTGCATTGCTCCAGGATTTTATTTAATGATTATTATCTCGCCTCTTTTTATTATAAGCTTAGAAGAAAACAAAGGCATCAGTGACAGTTTTAAAAGGTGTTTTGATTTGGTTCAAGACAAATGGCTACAAACGGCTGGTTTCTTAATATTGGTTTATTTGGTCATGGCTTGTCTCTCTTCTCTTATTCAATTACCGATTACTTTGTTAAGTGTCTTTGCACCCATTATGGGGATAGAACAAATTGGGACGATTATGGGAGTTTCTATTGTTGTTTCAATGATTTTTGGATACCTTGTCAACATTGTTGTGTACATTGCTTCGGCTATTTGGTATTACAACTTAAGAGAACAAAAAGAAGGAACTGCACTTATGCAAACTATTGACCAAATTGGAAGCAATAAGGAAGATAAAGAAGAGCCTGGAGACAATTTTGATTATTTCAGATAGTATTAAGGGACAGAGAATTAATTACTGTCCGGTTTGAGGTTTTATATTTTCATTTAGGCTTATCGTATATGTTGACACGAATTGTAAAGATGACTTTTAAGGAAGAAAACGTTCCAGATTTTTTAAAGGTTTTTAAAGAAGTTAATCAGAAGATTACCCATTTTGAAGGTTGTCAACATCTCAATTTATATCAAGATAAAAAAGACAAAAGAATCTTCTTTACCTATAGTATATGGGACAATGAAGAGGCACTCAATAACTATCGGCATTCCAATTTTTTTCAACATACTTGGGCTAGAACTAAAATTCTTTTTGACGATAAGCCCGAAGCTTGGTCGTTGGATTTAAGACATTAACGGGATATTGGGATGTCGGGATGTCGGATTTGCCTAAATTGTTAAAAATATTTATTCTTAAATAACTAGTGGTTCAAACTTACTAAACACTTCATTTTTGGAATTACAATTATCAACCTACAGTATTCAACTAAAACCCATAGCTGAATCACTGACCTCTTTTTTAGCAAGGAAACAATACAGTCGTATTTTTGTATTGGTAGATGAAAACACCAAAGAACACTGTCTTCCCAAAGTAGCGCCTATTTTACCAGATGTTACTGTTATAGAAATCAAATCGGGCGAGCAACATAAGAACATTGATACCTGTCAGCACATTTGGCAATCATTGATGTTGGCTGGAGCCGACCGCAACTCATTGATGATTAATTTAGGTGGTGGTGTTATTGGTGATATGGGTGGTTTTGCTGCTGCGACCTTTAAGAGAGGCATTGACTTTATTCAAATTCCAACCACTTTGCTCGCACAAGTAGATGCCTCCATTGGTGGAAAATTAGGAGTTGATTTCTCGGGTATTAAAAACAGCATTGGACTTTTTAGCAATCCTCAAACGGTATTGATAGATGAACGAATGCTTCCAACTTTGCCCAAGGCTGAATTGTGGTCTGGTTTTGCAGAGATGTTAAAGCACGGAATGCTATCGGGGCACCAACATTTGGAACAGATTATGAATATTGATCCGACCACAGAGATTCCAACGAGCTTGATAAAATCATCTCTGCAAGTCAAAAAAGCCATTGTGGCATCGGATCCTTATGAAAAAGGCATTCGTAAAATACTCAATTGGGGGCATTCACTTGGACATGCTGTAGAAAGTCATTCCTTGTTTCACAGTAAGACGCCACTTTTACACGGAGAAGCCATAGCCATTGGAATGGTCGTGGAGTTGTATCTTTCTGAAAAACTAATGGGGTTCCCAATTGATCAGATGCATAAAATCAGTAAGTATCTATTGGCAAAGTACCCGAGTTATTTTTACAATAAATCCGACATTCCTATGATGCTCGATTATTTGACCAATGATAAGAAAAACAAGAATGGAGAATTGCTTTTCACTTTATTAAAAGAAGTCGGCATTCCTGTATTTGACATTCCAATTACCAGCGAACAAGCTCAAGAAGCTCTAGAATTTTATATGGAAGTGGCATCATAAAGGGCCTTAGAACATTTGCCCTATTGTTTTATTCAATTGATCCGTTGAGTTTGACTTTACTCATATTCACCAATAGCGGCGTACTTGTCTATTCGTTGCGCAACACGCTCTTCTGTAGGTATTGCCATTAACGCCTTTAGATTTTTGATTAGATAGCTTTTAATATTTTGCGCCATCCACTCAACATCAAGATGCGCTCCACCTTCGGGTTCTTTAATTATTTCATCGATGATACCAAACTGCTTCATATCAGTAGCAGTCAATTTCAATTGCTCGGCAGCCACTTCCTTAAAGTCCCAGCTTCTCCATAAAATAGAAGAACACGACTCAGGCGAGATGACCGAATACCAAGTATTCTCCAACATTAGAATGCGATCACCCAAACCAATTCCGAGTGCACCACCAGAAGCACCTTCTCCAATAATCACACAAACAATAGGCACTTTGAGTTTAGCCATTTCAAAGAGATTTCTGGCAATTGCTTCTGCTTGCCCTCGTTCCTCTGCTTCAAGCCCAGGATAGGCTCCTGGCGTATCAATAAAACAGACCACTGGTTTGTCGAAACGCTCTGCCATTTTCATCAAGCGCAACGCCTTACGATATCCTTCTGGATTCGCCATCCCAAAATTTCGGTACTGCCTAGTTTTGGCATTGTGCCCCTTTTGCTGACCAATGAACATAATAGATTCGCCGTCTATTTTACCCCAACCGCCAACCATTGCCTTATCGTCACCAAAAGCACGGTCGCCATGAAGCTCCGTAAACTCATCACAAATTCGATGAATATAATTGAGCGTATATGGGCGTTCGGGGTGTCGCGATAATTGCACACGTTGCCAGCCAGAAAGATCTTGGTACAGTCTTTTTCTAGTTGATCCTATTTTTTCTTCTAGCTGAGCAATATGACTGCTTACATCAATGTCTTTATTTTCAGCCACCGATTTCAATTTTTCGATTTGCTCGTATAAATCGGCTATGGGTTTTTCAAAATCTAAGAAAATCATATATTTCGGATATTAAAATTGAGTCCGTAAATTGAATCAAGAACATTTTAGGACTAAAGGTTTAGAAAAATTGCTATTTTATTGGTTCTTTCCATTCTTTTAATAAAATAATCCTCAAAAGTCTATTCTTTTTTTGATTTAATGAAACTATTTTTGATGTAAAAGCGTATTTATTTTACTTCCTGAAAAGAAAGAAAAAAAAATTAAGAAAAAGGTGCAGGTTATAAATATTCGTTCTATATTTGCATCACTTTTGAAAGAGGGTACAAATAAACATTGTTTTATTTAACTTCTATTTAAAATAGGTCCGGTAGTTCAGCTGGTTAGAATGCCTGCCTGTCACGCAGGAGGTCGCGGGTTCGAGTCCCGTCCGGACCGCATTAAAATCCCAATTTTGAAATTTATTTTTCGTTGGGATTTTTTTAGCCGATATAGCTCAGTTGGCCAGAGCAGCTGATTTGTAATCAGCGGGTCGTTGGTTCGAATCCGACTATCGGCTCAGACCCGAAAGCCCTGTAAATCAATGATTTACGGGGCTTTTTTTATGCCCTACTCTTCTCTATCTTGTATACCATGCATTGTATTTGCACAAATTACAGCATTCAATTTTTACTAATAAAACTTACTCTTGTACTTTATAGGCGTAAAAAAAGGCCACCATCGATTCACTTTGATTTAAATTCGATGATGACCCTTACTAGAATCCTCAGCTAAAAAATAATTATTGATAAGGTTGCTGATTTCTTATCAAAAAGTTTTTATAAGTACGTGGCGAAAAAAGTAATCATTCGCCAGTCTATTTATCTAACTAAAGTTACATTCCCCTTAAAGATCTTTGGCTCATCTCCATTTAGGGAAATTAGTGCAACAAAGGTATAAGCACCCACCTCTGCATTCTGATTATTATAGGTTCCATCCCAACCACTTAATCCAGACATAGATAAGTTCTCTGTATAATACAGATTATTACCCCATCTATCATAAATTGCAAACGATTGCACCTCAACTAAGCTACTGTTGGAATAAGGTCTAAAGAAATCATTGTTTCCATCTCCATTTGGAGAGAATGCGGTCGGAATCATTACATCAATATTGTCATCAACACTAATGTTCAAGGCATCTGTTTGTACACATCCATAAACGTCCGTTACGCTTACCTGATAAACAGTGTTTTCTGTAGGACTGACCATCACATCGAAGCAATCGAGGCAATCTATAGATTCATCATCTGGAGACCACACAATGTTTTGAATGTCTTCTTCAGCTAAGTTGGTCACAGCAGAAAGTTCCGCCGTTTCACCCAATTGCATCAAGACAATTCCTCCAGTAATGTTTAAATCAAAATCAGGAACTTCTGTTATAATATGGATTGCTGGCGTACTGCTACAATTCGTAGTAATATCCGTTACTGTTAAGGTATAAACACCTGGGCTGCAAACTTCTACCATATTGTTGTTGGCAGTAGTAGCTGATATTCCTGGTCCTGTCCAAGTAAAGGTGACATCTGTCGATGTTGCATTCGCTGTAAGGCTTAAACATTCTATCTGACAAGTCAATAAAGTATCTCCTACAATGTTCGCCATAATAAGATTATCATCCATAACAACAACACTGTCTGTACTCGTACAACCATCTGTATCTTGAATGTCAACATAATAGGTTCCTGGTACATTAACAATTTGTGTCGCCATATTTTGAATCAAATTCGGATCTGGACCTGTCCAAATAAAATCAATATCGTCTACTAAAGCTCCTGTATATGATGCATCTAATTGTACAGTAACATTGTCACAATCCAGTATTTGCGAAGGTCCTAAATCTACTACAAGATTACAGTTAGAACATTCTAAAGGCGCAAACACATTAACAACATCTATACAAGCATTGTCTGTATCATCGGTGATGGTAAAACTCAAATCGCCATCAATTATAAGATAAGGACCAAAACTTATAACACTATCATAAACACCAGTAGTTGCATTTGCGTCATCGGCAGTCCAACCAGCTCCAGTATTATTTCCTGTTACAATCACATCAAAAGTAAAGGTATCATCACTCGAATCATTAGATGTACCATTGTCATCGCATACTACATTAGAAACAGTACTTGAGATACTACAAATGTCTCCTGAACAAGTAGCTGGTGTCGTTACCGAAACATCAGTTGTGCAACCCGCATTGGCATTATCAGTAATGGTAAAACTCAAATCGCCATCGGCAATATTGAATGGACCAAAGGCTATGACATTGTCATAAACACCTGTGGTGGTATTTCCATCATTGGCGCTCCAACCTGCTCCTGTATTACTTCCTGTTACCGTTACATC
>Ga0114956_1004198_pt1 | contig 10993 bp, 4 predicted proteins | sample MaitaG_FD_87304 | JGI IMG/M metagenome (GOLD analysis project Ga0114956, IMG submission 87304) | Marine algal microbial communities from Maine, USA - Maine_Asex2 metaG | ecosystem: Host-associated > Algae > Red algae > Unclassified | place: Maine, USA | collected 2015-01-05 | reverse complement strand
GCGACGAACCGTACGCTCGGGGTACGATTAGTCCGAACCCCGAGCGTAACGGTCCGCCGCTGCGGTCGAGGGGTGGATTTGGAAAAATATTAGGCAACTTTAGACGGGTAGCCGGCTTTGTAATATTCTTGAAGCAGCAGCGAATCAATAATATTATAAGTTTGATCTGCAGCACAAAGGTTCATTAACTGAATCTTCTATAGTTTTGACATCACTATTTCAATACAGTAACTTTTTTTATAGTGAAATTATTATGATTATCTATTATTTTTAAAAAACAAAGCCCTTCTGGCAGGTTATCAGGTAAAATAGTGTATTGTTTGGCTTGAACTGACAAGCGTGAATATACTTGCCCAATACTGTTATATACGACTACTTCTAACATTTCGGATTGACTTTGTATGTTGACGATCCCTGAACTGGGATTGGGAAATACCTTTACATCTGTTGTATTTACTATTGGTGTTTCTATGGCTGTTGCCTCCAGTGTGTTCTCAAAAAAGACAACCCCTCCACGTTTTAATCCTAAAAATAGTTCCAACTTTCCATCGTTGTCAATATCAACAAAGGTAGGACTGCCATATTCACCTTCATTTATGGCTGAAAATTGATCAGAAATTTTAATAAAACTGCCTTCATTTAAGCTGTCATTGTCTACTTCAAAAAGAAAAACATTATTGGTTTCTGTTCCAATAATAATTTGTCGTGCACCTGTATTGTCTAATTCAGTTAAAAAAGGAACAGCATTTCCACTGCCCGAAAACAAATCGGAACGTACGTCAATATTACCAAAGGTTTCTGTTATTTTGGTAAAAACTGGATCAGTAACGGTTCCATTGTTATGATAATACCAAACTTGCCCGTTGTGGTTTCCAATCAATAAATCTAGTAAGCCATCTTCGTCTACATCAACCAATTGAGGAGCACTCTTTTGCTTAACATCTATATCTTGATATAAAAATACTGGTATGCTAAAAACAGCCGTTTCACCAGCATTCGATTTGTTTTCCATATAAATAAGTGTTCCATTAAAATTCCCCATTGGAACAGCAGGATTCCCCATGCCACAAATAATATCTATCGCTCCATCTCCGTTTACATCTCCCGTAGTTGGAGTTAAATTTTCAAACTGATAGGCACTCAATCCTCCAAAATCATCGGTTACAAAAGAGAACGCTGGGTCGGTAGCAGTTCCTACATTTTCATATAAAAATAGACTAGAAATATTTAAATCACCAAAGCGACTACTTGTTTGGTTACCAATTAACAAGTCTAACAAACCATCGGAATTGTAGTCAAAAAACGTAGGATGAGCATACTCTCCAACTTCTATCATCTGATCAATCAAATAGTCTTTTTGTTGCAAACTGTAAACAGCTTCATTTTCTGAACCTATATTCCGATAATAATACACGCCAAAATAGGGGTCATAACGTGCTGAGTTGTTGGCAGAAACCAAAATATCTTGTAATCCGTCATTGTCGGCATCTATAGAAAAAGCTGCTGGAAAGCTCATCAATACTGCTGGAACATTGTAGTTGGGAAAACTTACGTCTTGTGAAACCATTAAAGCATCGTCGAGACTCCCTCCATTGGTCAGCTGCACCAAATTATCGAAGCTCACATCTCCCAATACCAACTCTTTTGCAGAATTTCCACCCATATTAACAGCTAAAATCGTAGATCCTGGATGAATACTTTTTTCCTCATTTTCAAAAGGAGATGCTTTCCCTCCAATATTACAATCAGCCATTAAGTCTACCGCAGAGCTATCCGTGATGCCACTTTCATAAAAATCACCCCAACAAGAATCGGCTATTTCCCACTGTAATTCCCCACATTCACTTGCCTGATTTTTATAAAACCACACATATCCTCCATCTGGATTAAATGTAAGTAAATCAATCAATCCATCGTCATCTACGTCAACAATAGCTGGTAAATCGGATCCCGCAACGGTGATTAAATTTCCACCGACATCCAACATTTCATCAACATATAAATCAAAAGACAATCGCCCATCATCGTCCAAAACACCTGTATACACAGACAAACCACTAGAGACACCAAAAAACAAATCGGGGATTTCGTCGCAATTGTAATCACGCATTAGTGCCCAAAATATGATATCGGGAAACGCTTCGGTTCCTTCTCGCCAATAGGTATAATCGTCCGATTGTCCTGTTTCATTTAATAAAATAAACGTTTGATTGTCTGCTTTGTCGTGAATAAATAAATCAGAAGCAACGCCATCGCCATTGAGGTCCATTTGTGAAAACTGAGGGTTATTAAAACCACCCAGCCAAGGCATTTTTAATAATGCCCCATCTTTGCTAACAGGAATACTTTGGTCTGGAGTAAAATAATATTGCCCAACGACAGGAGCGCAAGCTAAAAAGAAGAAAAGATATAAGATGGTTTTCATGAATGGGCGTGTTTAATTTTTGTGGTATACAAATTTAACCCAAACATCGGTACTAGATAATGTTATCCCAAACACTCTCTATCAAATATTAAGAACTGTAAAACTAAGTACGAAGAATTATACAACTTAGGACTGATTTACAAGCCCTACTCTACCAATCCCCTACCTGCTTTCTGAATTTTATTGTCATTCTTTAGCTCTTTCATAAGACGATCAAGAATACCATTGATGAACTCACGACTGCGAGGTGAACTGTATATTTTAGACACTTCTACATATTCGTTCAGAGATACTTTAACAGGTATATTCGGAAAATGAAGTAATTCTGTAAGGGTCATTCTTACCAACAACAGATCCATCATATTTACCCGTTCCATATCCCAATTTAACAGACGAGGTTCTATCATTTCTTTGTGTTTCTGACGATGGCTATAACATTGTACAATCAAGTCATGCCCATAGGTATTTAATTCTTTCCAATTGATTCTTGGAATGCAATAATCCAAGTCTCCATCATTGCGCTTAAAGAAATCGAAATAAAGACCTCTTACCATATTTAAGACAATATAATAATCGTCGTCCCAACTTACAAAATGATCTTCAATAATAGCGTCTAAACGTTCACTAGGTAAAATTACCTCTTCAATCAAACGACCGATGATGTTTTTTTGCTGCTTAAATTCTGGAGCAGGATGTTGGCTGTATTCAGAATAAGCCGGTATCTCTTTAAACTTATGAAAAAGCTCTCTGAAAAGATTGGCTTCTTCAATATAAGAAGGAATGTTGTACTGCTTCAATAAAATATTGAACCGTTCATTTTCATTGAGTTGCTCAATGAATCGGTTTTGTAACAGATGAATTGGAATTTGTTCTTGGCGGGTGTCTTTCACAAGTTTATTGGCAATAATTTGCTCATAAGTTGCCACGTAATTTGCTGTTTCTCGCAAACAGTAAAGCATCAACAAAAAGGCCTCAAAAGTATTTTCGAGATTACCATTGAAATTGGTTTTGGCTCCTTGAAGCGTTAATCCAGCATTCAGCTCTAGTGAATACAATTGCTGCATAGCTTTTATGCGAACCAGTCTTCTGCTTATCATTTATTGTAAATGTAGAAATTTGAGAAGCAAAAGTAGGGCATTTTTTTTAAAGGTCGAACGCCAATTTACAGATTTTTAAATTTAGGTGTAATTAACGCTTTATCTTTTATGTTAAAAAGGAACAATATGTCCATCATTAACAAAAAAAACGAGTAATCAATTCTATAAATTAATCACTCGTTTCTAGTTCGATTTTCGGAATATTGTAAAAATTATGCACCAGAAGGAGGAGGTCCACCAAAGTTAATGGGTGGAATGTTATTGTCTGTAGGTTCCTTAATGGCTCCATGCAACGCCTCAAACTTCTTTACGTTCTCATTCAAAGCTCGCATTAGTTTTTTAGCATGTTGTGGTGAAAGAAGAATACGTGACTTTACTCTTGCCTTAGGTGTTCCTGGCATCATTTTAATAAAATCTACAATAAATTCAGAATTTGAATGAGAAATAATGGCAAGGTTGCAGTAAATACCTTCAGCCATTTCTTCCGATAATTCTATATTAATCTGATTTGGATTTTTATTTTCTGGCATACTTTTAAATTTTAAATGGGGGAATGAATAAAATTTTTAATATAAACTTTGGTTTAGAGAAAAAATAAAATTAGTAAAGATGAACAACATTTCAGAACAACAAAGCCCTAATACCTAAAACTCTCTTGATATAAGGAATCAGTTGATAAGAAAAATGCCGTTTCATGAAGCGCATGAAACGGCATTTGATTACTTAATTTTTATAAGCTTCTAGCGCAAATCGCTGTACTCTTCTACAACATCGGCAACTTTTTTGGTAGCAGCCAAGCGCTCATATTCTTCTCGTGAACCAACCACCATACCTTGAAGTACTTTCTGACCTGTTCCTGCTGGAATCAAATGACCAACAATAACATTTTCTTTTAGACCATCTAAAGTATCTGGTTTTGCAGCAATAGAAGCCAAACTCAATACCTTCGTCGTCTCCTGAAAAGAAGCGGCAGAAATCCAACTCTTAGTACCCAAAGACGAACGGGTAATACCTTGTAACAATGGCTTGGTCGTTGCTGGAATCGCATTACGATATTCGAGCGGCTTTAAATCGTTACGCTTTAAGTAAGAATTCTCTTCACGAATTTGACGCAAAGAAACCAACTGACCTACTTTGAGTTTGTTGGAATCACCTGACTCAGTAATTACTTTCTTATCATAAACATCATCGTTTTCTTCGATAACATCAAAACGATTTTCAGCAGTATTCTCAAGGAACTTAGTATCACCGGCATCCTCAATCATAACCTTACGCATCATTTGTCGAACGATTACTTCAATGTGCTTATCGTTGATCCGCACCCCTTGAAGACGGTAAACTTCTTGTACTTCGTTTACAACATATTCCTGAACAGCAAATGGTCCTTTAATTGCCAAAATATCGGCAGGAGTAATGGCGCCATCTGACAAAGGCGTTCCAGCCTTAACAAAATCACCATCTTGAACCAAAATGTGCTTAGACAAAGAAACCATATACTTTCTGGTTTGACCATCTCTAGCCTCCACAATGATTTCACGATTACCACGCTTAATTTTACCAAACTTAGTAACACCATCAATTTCAGAAACCACCGCAGGATTTGAAGGATTACGTGCCTCGAACAACTCTGTTACTCTTGGCAGACCACCCGTAATGTCTCTAATCTTAGATGTTACACGTGGGATTTTCACCAATACCTGACCACCTACAATATTTTCCTTGTCGTCCACATTAATGTGGGCACCAACAGGTAAGTTATAGGTTCTAATAATTTCTCCTTTCTTATCGTTAATATGAACAGCAGGAATCTTTGTTTTATTACGAGATTCAATAATTACCTTCTCCTTGTGCTGAGTCAATTCATCTGTATCTTCACGGAAAGTAATACCTTCTATGATGTTTTCAAATTGAACAACTCCATCATTCTCAGAGATAATCACTGCATTATAAGGATCCCAAGAACATAATTTCTCGCCTTTGGTCACCTTAACGCCGTCTTTCTTGAACAACTTAGAACCATAAGTAACGTGACCTGAGAACAACTGACGTTTGTTTTCTGGATCTATAATTCTTAATTCAGTCGTTCTACCCAAAGAAATGGTTTCTTTAACCCCTTCTTCATTGGTGTAATCAACTGTTTTCAATTCTTCAAACTCCAAAACACCATCAAACTTAGCTTCAATGTGCGATTGATTCGCAATATTGGAAGCCACACCACCTACGTGGAACGTACGTAATGTCAACTGTGTACCTGGTTCTCCAATAGACTGAGCAGCAACAATTCCCACTGCATCACCTACTTGAGCAGTAGTATTGGTTGCAAGGTGTCTTCCGTAGCATTTTACACAAAGACCCGTTCTGGTTTCACAAGTCAATACCGAACGAATCATAACCGCCTCAATACCTGTTTCTTTTTCAATGAACAAAGATTTTTCATCTGAAATTTCTTCACCTGAAACCAAGACTGTTGTATCGGTTACAGGATCATAAACATCTTCCAAAGAAACACGTCCAGAAATTCTTTCTGCCAATGCTTGTACAATGTCCTCTCCCTCTTTAAGAGCCGTAACTTCAATTCCTCTTAACGTTCCACAATCCTCTTCGGTAATAACCGCATCTTGCGCTACATCCACCAAACGACGAGTCAAATAACCCGCATCTGCTGTTTTAAGTGCCGTATCTGCAAGTCCTTTTCTCGCACCGTGAGTAGAAATAAAATACTCCAATACAGACAATCCATCACGGAAATTTGCCAAAATTGGGTTCTCAATAATCTCAGGTCCAGTAGAACCAGATTTTCTTGGTTTTGCCATCAATCCACGCATTCCTCCGAGCTGACGAATCTGCTCTTTAGAACCCCTTGCACCAGAGTGGTACATCATATAAATTGAGTTAAAACCTTGCTTATCTTCCTCCAACATTGTCATCAAACTTTCGGTAAGTTTGTTGTTGGCTTTTGTCCAAATATCAATGACCTGATTGTATCGCTCATTATTGGTAATAACACCCATTTCGTAATTCATCGAAATTTCTTCGACTTCATTTTGAGCATCAGTCAAAAATCCTTCCTTTGAATCTGGTACCAACAAATCTCTCAAACTAAACGACAATCCACCTTTGAATGCCCAATAGAAACCTAACTTCTTGATATTATCCAAGAAATCTACGGCCGTTGGGATATCTGTTTGTTTGATAATTTCACCGATAATCAAACGTAAAGCTCCTTTGGTCAATAATTTATTGATAAAATTGACCGTCTCAGGTACTTCTTGATTAAACAGTACACGTCCAACCGATGTTTCAATTAATTCCAATTTACTAGTACCATCTTCTTGTATTATTGGAATCTTTACTTTGATTGGTGCGTGTAAATCAACTTCCCCTTCATTCAATGCAATAATAACCTCTTCTGCACCATAGAAAGATTTGCCTTCTCCTTTTACTTTTACTTCATCGGTTGAATGACGGATTTTAGTAATATAGTAAAGACCCAAAATCATATCCTGAGATGGAAGCGCAATTGGTGTTCCATTTTGAGGGTTCAAGATGTTGTGCGACGACAACATCAACAACTGTGCCTCAAGAATTGCAGCATTACTTAAAGGAACGTGTACCGCCATTTGGTCACCATCGAAATCGGCGTTGAATGCCGTACAAACCAATGGGTGTAACTGAATCGCTTTTCCCTCAATCAATTTAGGCTGGAATGCTTGAATTGACAAACGGTGAAGCGTAGGAGCCCTATTCAACATAATAGGGTGACCTTTTAGAATGTTTTCTAAAATATCCCAAATAACAGGCTCTTTTCTATCGACTAGTTTCTTAGCAGATTTAACCGTTTTTACGATACCTCTTTCTATCAATTTACGGATGACAAAAGGCTTGAACAGCTCTGAAGCCATTCCTTTTGGCAATCCACATTCGTGCATTCTAAGACTGGGACCAACTACAATTACAGAACGTCCTGAATAATCAACCCTTTTTCCTAGAAGGTTTTGACGGAAACGACCTTGCTTACCCTTAAGTACATCACTCAAAGATTTTAAGGCACGACCACCTTCCGCTTTCACAGCATTGGATTTTCTAGAGTTGTCAAACAATGAATCCACCGCTTCCTGTAACATTCTCTTCTCATTTCTAAGAATCACTTCTGGAGCTTTGATTTCTATCAAACGCTTCAAACGATTGTTACGGATAATAACCCTACGATAAAGGTCATTCAAATCAGAACTTGCAAAACGACCACCGTCCAGAGGAACTAAAGGACGCAATTCTGGTGGAATAACTGGTAGATAATCAATGATCATCCACTCTGGCTTATTCTCCCTTCTTTTATTACCTTCTCTAAATCGTTCTACGATACTCAAACGCTTAAGCGCTTCTGCTTTACGTTGTTGAGACGTTTCTGTGTTGGCAGAATGACGGAGATTGTAAGACAACTCGTCTAAATCGATTCTCATCAACAATTGACGAACCGCTTCCGCTCCCATTGCTGCAATAAATTTTTGAGGATCTTCATCTGGAAGGCTTTGGTTGCCTTCTGGAAGCATCGTCAAATATTCAAGGTATTCTTCTTCTGTTAAGAGGTCTTTTTTGGCAATCTCTTTCTCTTCCATCACACCTGGTTGAATCACCACATATCTTTCGTAATAGATGATTGACTCTAGTTTCTTAGAAGAGAAACCCAACATATAACCTATTTTGTTGGGCAGCGATTTAAAATACCAAATATGAACGACGGGTACCACCAACTTGATGTGTCCCATACGCTCTCTACGAACTTTTTTCTCTGTAACTTCTACACCGCATCGGTCACACACAATTCCTTTATAACGAATACGCTTATACTTACCACAGTAACATTCGTAGTCTTTAACAGGACCAAAAATGCGTTCACAAAACAGCCCATCTCTTTCGGGCTTATATGTCCGGTAATTAATGGTTTCAGGCTTTAGAACTTCACCGTGCGACCTTTCCAAAATAATATCTGGAGAAGCTAAGCTAATAGTTACTTTGGAGAAATTGCCATTAAGACTGGGTTCTTTCTTAAATGCCATATTTTTAGATTGATTTCTTTGTTTAGGTGTGAAATTCAGATTTCAAGACAACAATAAAAATGTCAAAATCTTTAGTTTCACTAAATAAATAGGTTGTGTTCGTTGTAAAACTTAAAGCTATTGAAGGATTTTATAAATTCATTCGGGATTATGAAACATTAATATTCAGAAGAAATATTTCCTAAATATCGATAGCACATAATCCCGAAATCTATTTAATCAAAATTCACTTCTAAGGCTAATCCTCGCAATTCGTGAATCAATACATTGAAAGATTCAGGTATGTTTGGAATAGGTAGGTTTTCGCCTTTGACAATTGCCTCATAAGTTTTAGCCCTACCGACAATATCATCTGACTTTAAGGTCAACAACTCTTGAAGAATATTTGCTGCACCAAAAGCTTGTAGTGCCCATACCTCCATTTCACCAAAACGCTGACCACCAAATTGGGCTTTACCACCCAATGGCTGCTGCGTAATCAATGAGTATGGTCCAATAGAACGAGCGTGCATTTTATCGTCAATCATATGCGCTAGTTTCAACATATAGATAACACCTACTGTTGCAGGCTGCATAAAACGTTCTCCTGTTTGACCATCGAATAAGTAAGTAACACCCAATGAAGGAAGTTTCGCCTCGGTAATTTTATCTTCAATTTCTTCAACAGAAGCACCATCAAAGATTGGAGTTGCATATTTTTCGCCCAATTTCAAACCAGCCCAACCAAGAACCGTTTCAAAAATCTGACCAATATTCATCCTTGAAGGTACACCCAAAGGATTCAAGACAATATCAACAGGTGTTCCATCTTCTAAGAAAGGCATATCTTCCTGACGAACAATTTTAGAGACAATTCCTTTGTTTCCATGACGACCAGCCAATTTATCTCCAACGCTTAACTTACGTTTCTTAGCTACATAAATTTTAGCCAATTTCAAGACACCAGCAGGCAGTTCATCACCAACACTTAGATTGAATTTCTCTCTACTAAAGCGACCTTTCTCCTCATTTACTTTAATGCTGTAATTGTGAAGTAATGTTTTCAAATAATCATTGTCTTGATCATCGCTGGTCCAGTGATCAGGTTGAACAGTTGTATAGTCCAAACCATCAATTACTTTTTCAGAGAACTTTGTCCCTTTCTTTACGACCTCGACACCAAAAATATCGTTTACGCCATGGGATTTTTTACCATCCAATAAAGCAACCAATTTACTGATTAATACTTCACGGATCGCAGCTACATTTTCATGGTGCTCCGATTCCAACTTAGCAATCAACTTTTTCTCTAAGCTTTTAGACTCTTTGTCTTTTTTAGCACGAGCAAACAAACGCTTGTTGATGACAACACCTTTATAAGAAGATTTTACTTTCAAAGAAGCATCTTTTACATCACCTGCTTTGTCACCAAAGATGGCACGTAATAGTTTTTCTTCTGGTGTTGGATCAGACTCCCCTTTTGGTGTAATTTTACCAATAAGAATATCGCCTTCCTTAATGTTTGCACCAATACGAATCATTCCGTTTTCATCCAAATCTTTGGTTGCTTCCTCACTGACATTAGGAATGTCATTGGTCAATTCTTCTTCTCCCAACTTAGTATCACGAACATCCAATGTAAACTCATCGATGTGTAAAGAAGTAAATAAATCTTCTTTTACAATACGCTCAGAAATTACAATTGCATCCTCAAAGTTGTATCCGTTCCAAGGCATAAAGGCAACCTTCAAATTTCTTCCAAGTGCCAATTCACCCAACTCAGTAGCATAACCTTCACAAAGAATCTGACCAGCTTCTACCTTATCGCCTTTTTTAACAATAGGTTTTAGGTTGATACAAGTACCTTGGTTCGTTCTTCTATATTTAGTCAAAGGATATGTTTTAACATCCCCCTCAAAACTAATGAGTCTGTCCATATCGCTTCTTTCGTAACGAATGACCACTTTGTTTGCATCTACATATTCTACTTCACCATTGCCTTCTGCATTCAAAAGCATTCGTGAATCCTTTGCTACCCTTTTTTCAATACCAGTACCAACAATCGGCGAGTCCGTTTTCAATAAAGGAACCGCCTGACGCTGCATGTTAGATCCCATCAAGGCACGGTTTGCATCATCGTTTTCCAAGAAAGGAATCAATGAAGCAGATACTCCAACAATTTGGTTCGGAGCAACATCTAAGTACTCTACCTCTGGAGGTGTAAGAATTGGGAATTCACCTTGGTGACGCCCCTTAATACGTTCCGCACTAATCCTACCGTCCTTTTCAACTTCAGCAATTGCCTGACCAATGTGGTAATTATCCTCTTCCTCGGCCGTCATATAATGAACCGCTTCACGACCAGCAATCACATTTCCTTCATTTACTTTCCTGTAAGGAGTTTCAATGAAGCCCATTTTACTAATCTTAGCGTG
>Ga0114956_1004196_pt1 | contig 10998 bp, 10 predicted proteins | sample MaitaG_FD_87304 | JGI IMG/M metagenome (GOLD analysis project Ga0114956, IMG submission 87304) | Marine algal microbial communities from Maine, USA - Maine_Asex2 metaG | ecosystem: Host-associated > Algae > Red algae > Unclassified | place: Maine, USA | collected 2015-01-05 | reverse complement strand
TTTAAGAATTTTAGGTAAGGATCGTTTAAAAAATAAGTTATAAAGGTTTGGGTCGGTTAATTTGCTTATAATCGAGGCGGTGAAATGCGATTTATGCCGTAGCATAATGAGTTTTTCACCAACAAAGAGTAGGAGTAAATTAAGCAGCCAAATGTTATAAGTTATTCTTTTAATGATCCTAAGTAATGGCGATTAAATGGATTGAGATAAAAGGCGAAATATTTTATTAACATTCCTAAATGTATTCCCGGGGAAATGTCCAGTAATCTGTGTCATCCCTTTTTTTCACTCTTTCACATTGCGTAATCTTTCACACTGCGTAACAAGAGTCCAGTTAACCAATAGACGTATTCACAAAACGGCAGAAACCTCACTATTATGTACCTACTAGGATTTGACCTCGGCAGCTCTTCTATAAAGGCGGCCCTCGTAAAAGCGGATACCGGCAAAACCGTAGCCGTTGCGCAATATCCCGCAGTGGAAATGGAAATGATTGCGAAACATCCAGGTTGGGCAGAACAAGATCCTGAAATCTGGTGGGAGAATACTTGTCAGGCTACCAAAAAATTATTAAGTCAGGTAGATATCGAAACTTCCCAAATCCAAAGCATTGGGATCGCTTATCAGATGCACGGCCTCGTGCTAATTGATAAAAATCAAAAAGTATTACGTCCTTCGATTATCTGGTGTGATAGCCGGGCAGTCGAAATCGGCAATCAGGCTTTTCAGGACCTGGGAGAAGAAAAATGTCTGAGTCACTTACTCAATAGTCCCGGTAATTTTACGGCTTCCAAACTCAAATGGGTACAGGAAAATGAACCGGAAATTTACCAGCAAATTGATAAAATATTTCTACCTGGCGATTATCTCGCAATGAAACTAACGGGTATAGCCGTAACAACTATTGCTGGATTAAGCGAAGGAATATTCTGGGATTTTTCAAAAAATGAAATAGCGGATTTCCTCCTCGATCATTATAACATTGACAAAAAACTGATTCCTGAAATCAAGGATACGTTTAGCGAACAGGGTAAACTTCACGAGGCTGCTGCTATCGCTACTGGACTTTCCGCAGGAATACCTGTGACCTACCGAGCCGGGGACCAGCCCAACAATGCTTTTTCACTAGGCGTAATTAACCCGAATGAGGTGGCCGCTACGGGTGGAACCTCGGGGGTCATCTACGGCGTAGTTGATCATCCGGCGTATGACCCAAAGTCCAGAATTAACGGTTTTGCACATGTCAATCATAGTCCCGAGCAGCCTCGACTCGGCTTGCTACTTTGTATCAATGGTGCCGGAATTCAATATGCGTGGCTAAAAAAACAAATGGCCGACCCGGGTATTTCTTATCTGGAAATGGAAAAAATGATGGAATCAATTCCAGTCGGATCGGATGGTCTCCGTATCCTTCCTTTTGGTAATGGAGCCGAACGGATTTTAGCCAATCAGGACCCGGGCGCACAGGTAAACAATCTACAGTTTAACCGACATACGCAAGCCCATTTTTTCCGAGCAGCATTGGAAGGAATCGCCTTTTCTTTTGTATATGGTTTTAAAGTATTACAGGAATCAGGACTCAAACCTGCAGTCATCAAAGTCGGAAACGATAACTTATTTCAATCAAAAATATTTTCAGAGACAATTGCTAATTTGCTCGACTGTAAATTAGAAATTATAAAAACCAACGGTGCTGCCGGTGCGGCTAAAGGAAGTGGAATCGGTAGTGGTGTTTATAAAAGTTTTGAGGAAGCGGTCAGTAAAAACGAAATTGAAAAAGAATACCATCCTGGTTCAGAAAAAACCGGCTACCTGATGGCTTATCAGGATTGGGAAAAAGACCTGGAAAAATTAATTCAATAAAAAATCATTCTAAGGAATACAAGGCGCGAGATGTCAGATGTCAGATGACCTGATAACCCTCCATTTTTTAAAACCATTTCCGTATAGCTGCGTTATAAAAATCTAACTCAACTCAATCTAATTATGTCTAAAATCTCCGACCTCATTGGCAATACGCCACTCGTAGGTATTCGCCGAATGATTCAGAAAAACAACGTTCAGGTTTATTCAAAACTGGAAGGTCAAAATCCCGGTGGCAGTGTTAAGGACAGAGCGGCTTTTGGAATGATTTCTATGGCCATGGAACGCGGAGATATTAAAAAAGGGGATCACCTGGTCGAGGCAACCAGCGGAAATACCGGAATCGCACTGGCCATGATTGCTTGCGAATACCAATTGCCGATTACCCTGATTATGCCCGAAAATTCTACGCAGGAACGGATAGATACCATGCGGGCCTATGGTGCAAAAGTCATCCTGACACCTGCCAAAGGTACCATTGAGTACGCTCGCTCCTACGCGGAAGAATTGGTAGAAACAAAAGGCTACGTGATGCTCAATCAGTTTGCCAATGATGACAACTGGCGGATGCATTACCAAACCACGGGACCCGAAATATGGCGAGATACCCATCAAAAAGTTACTCATTTTGTTTCCAGTATGGGAACCACCGGAACGATCATGGGCGTTTCCCGCTATCTAAAAGAACAAAACCCCGAAGTACAAATTATTGGAGTACAACCAACCGATGGCAGTCGTATTCCCGGTATCCGTCGTTGGTCACCAGCGTTTTTACCAAAAATATTTGAAGCCAGTCGGGTGGATCAAATTATCGACGTATCAGAAAAAGAAGCTAAAACCATGATGCAAAGAATGGCAAAAGAAGAAGGTATCTTTGCAGGCGTAAGTAGCGGAGGAGCTCTGGCGGCCGCAGAGAAACTTAGCCAACAAATCGACCATGGAATAATCGTCTGTATTGCTTGTGACCGGGGGGACCGATATCTCAGTTCTGGTGTTTTTGGAGAATCAACCGATTAGTTTTTATTAAAGGACACGGAATCAACTATTTAAAATTTGATTTTGTTAGATTTGCGTTTTATTAGTAAAAAAACATACATGATTTCCGTAGAAAAAATACCTTTTGAGCAAGTACCTCAGTTCAGTGACCGGGATGTCGCTTACGTAACCAACGATGAAAGACTTCGACCGTTCTATAAATATCCGGTTACGCTAGATGCCTTTGCGGAAGTTTTTAAGGATAAAACAAAAGATCAGACGGATCGTGCTACGTTGGTAAAGGTTTTAAAAAAGCAATATTTACCAATTGCTGCCAGTCCTGCTACCTTAAAAAATATTGAGGCGCTAGAGCAGAATAACACCTTTACAGTAATTACTGCGCACCAACCGAGTCTTTTTACGGGACCACTTTATTATATTTATAAAATAATTTCTACCATAAATCTGGCACGCCAACTCAACGAGCGGTATCCGGATTATCACGTTGTACCGGTTTTTATTACAGGTGGAGAAGATCATGATTTTGAGGAAGTTCAAAAAGCCAATATTTTTAACAAAACACTGGTTTGGGAAAATGAAGAATCCGGTTCGGTCGGCGCCATGAAAACAGATACGCTCCAACCAGTCCTTTCTGAACTAAAAGATTTACTCGGTCAAAGCCCCCACGCAGTGGAAATTTACCAATTGATGGAAGAGGCTTATTCTGAAAATAAAATATATGCCAACGCAACCATCCAGATGGTCAATAGTCTCTTTGGGAAAGATGGTCTGCTGGTCGTTGGAATGAATGATGCGGATCTTAAACGAGGATTTATTCCCATCATGACAGAGGAACTCCTCCAGCAAAGCTCCTGCGAACTCGTAGAAGAGACCAGTAATCAACTTAACGAAGCAGGGTTTAAAACACAGGCTGCTCCCCGTGAAATAAATTTATTCTACTTAAGAGATCAAATTCGTGAACGTATTGTTTTTGATGAAGGAAATTATCATGTACTTAACACTGATTATAAATTTAGTGAGACCGAACTGCTCGCAGAGTTAAACCAGCATCCGGAACATTTCAGTCCCAACGTAGTCATGCGTCCTCTCTATCAGGAACTTACATTCCCTAATCTTGCCTACATTGGTGGTGGTGGAGAACTGGCTTATTGGCTGGAACGCAAAACCCAGTTTGCTCATTTTAAGATCAACTATCCGATGCTCATTCGTCGAAACTCTGTTCTTTGGCTCGATCCGAGCATGCATAAAAAAATGGATAAACTGGATTTGAAAGTGGCCGATATTTTTGTAGAAACAGAATCGCTCATCAAAGTTTTTCTAAAAAGAATATCAGACGAACCGCTGCATCTAAAACCAGAGAAAGAGCAACTCGATAAGATGTTTAACAATATTGCCGAACGCATCAAACTCATCGACCCCACGCTGGAAGCAACGGTCAAAGCGGAAGGAGCGAGACAAATTAAAAGCCTCGAAAACATGGAAGGTCGCCTGATGCGGGCCGAAAAACAAAAACATGATATTGCCGTCAACCAAATCAGAGCCATCAAAGACAAGTTGTTTTTAAACAATGGTTTACAGGAAAGAAGGGATAATTTTCTGTCTTTCTATGTAAAATATGGTCCCGAATTTTTCGAAACGTTAAAGAGAGAACTAGATCCGATGGATAAGCGTTTTGTGGTGATCGTGGATAGGGCTGATTAGGGTTGAAGCACTGCGCTTGTTGAAATCGTTGAGTCCGCTCCTTAGTCGTCAAGTTAAAGGTTATTAAGTTAAAAGATGTACACGGAAGAAGGTCTCAACGACTCTGCGTTCTTTGCGTGAAATAATCTTTTTAGCGTAAGACCGTCATAAAGTAGTCAGTTTACAAAATGAAGTTATTTGATCATTGATTATCTTGAACAGGTACCTTTTTAAAAAATTCTTCGTTATATCAATGGAAGTTTTTCCCCAATAAAAATATCTGTCCAACAGATTTATAATCAATGAACAAAAAACTGACATACCTCTTATTCGTGTTATTTGCGACTAATTTTAGCTTGACTGCTCAGGAGGCAGACAAATGTGGGCATGATCTTTTATTAGAACAATCCCTGGAAAGAGATCCGAATGTAGCGAATCGTCTGGCGGAAATAGAATCTTTTACCAAAAACTGGCTGGCTGACGAAGCCAATCTGCAAGCCCAGACCCGTGAGATCATCACCATTCCCATCGTTGTACACGTACTCTGGAGCGAATTTTCAGAAGATATTTCCAATCTGCAAATTCATTCTCAAGTTGGTATTCTCAACGAAGACTTTCGGATGCGTAACGAAAACACAGGAGATATCCCCGAAGATTTTAAGGCTTTGACCGCCGACGTAGGCTTCGAATTTTGCCTTGCGACGCTTACTCCGGAAGGAGATATTACGGATGGCATTACCCGTACCCAAACCGATTGGCCTTGTATCGGAGATTTTAATACGACGACCGAGTCTGGTATTCCCCGACTTTTTTATAGTATTCTGGGAGGGAAAGATGCGTGGGATCCACGACGCTATCTGAATATTTGGGTTGCCCCTACTTGTAATGCTTTTTTGGGTTTTGGATTTAATCCTGGACAATCGGTTGCACCGCAGGAAGACGGGGTAGTGATTGATACTGACTATTTTGGCAATGTATGTAACGATGGGCGCAACCATCACCTGGGCCGTACTACCACCCACGAGATCGGCCATTATTTCAACCTCAAACATATCTGGGGTACCAAAGGCTGCGACGAAGAAGATGATTTTGTGGAAGATACACCACGACAAGATAATTTTCACGGTGGTTGTCCTACCCACCCGTCAGTTAGTTGTGGCTCAGCGGATATGTTTATGAATTTTATGGACTACACCGATGATGCCTGTATTTCTATGTTTACCATCGGTCAGCGGAACCGAATGCTCGCGGCCATCAACGGTCCCCGGGCAGGACTTTTAAATTCTAACCGTTGTCTATTTATCAATCAACCCAGACCTGACCTGGGCGTTACGGTATTTCCAAATCCAGTAGATGATTGCATTCACGTAGAATTTAACGCTAATTTTGATAATGATGTATCTGTATTGTTATACGATGCTGCGGGACGTCTTGTTTACCAGGCCATTAATAACGCTTCTAATATTCGGAGTATTCCAGCCAGCGACTTGCCTACGGGTGTTTATTATCTTCACCTGACCAATGGAAGCACGAAGGTGAGTGAGCGGGTTATGGTTTATTAGGGAGTTTAAAGCAGTAGTGATTCGGGTACTAAATTAGTAAGCATTTCAAATTGTTATTTTTTTCCTGGACATTGAGAACAGTTGATTGGTGATTGGTTAATCGGTCCTTCCAACGCATAGGTATCGTCCTTTAAAGTATTTGAAAAACTCAAAAAAGACCGCAGAGAAAGTTGCGTTAAAAATAGCGTTGTTAGGATAAGCTAATTGGCAGCTATCAATTTACTACAATTTCAATATAATCACTGATTGTAATCAACTTCGCTTCCTCCCCTTCCAGATCTATTCTATCCTTATCATAAGCTGTAAAACGCAGTAAATACGTTCCTGGACTACTAAAAGTAGCGGTCGTCGTTCGGCCAATACTATTAGAAAATATAACGTTTCCATTTCCCTCTTCTACCGTCCAGTCAACCTCCCATAATACGTTTGGAATACCTTCCTGAAATACCGCGCCATTCAGCGTGATGGGAGAACCAGTCGTTGCGGTCAGGTTGGTACCAGCATCCGCATAAAATCCGGTTTTGATATCCGCAAATGGCCAAGGCGGTGTGAGCATCGCAGGAAATAAGTTTCGGTAAAAGTCTATGCGACCATCCCAATAATCATTCGGATGACTATGATCCAGGTTTTTGACATGGACCAGTGATTTTGGTCCTCGCAGCGCATTGTGCGCAGTCAAGACCGTCTGAGCCGGACAAATCGTATCCTGATAACCGACCACACCAATACTCGGTCCGTCGTAACGCGCAGCGAAAAAAGCAGCATCTACGTATCGGGTCGCCGCTAAAGTTTGTAGCTTTTCAGTCTCCGAAAAATTCTGTTCTCTGGTTTGGTTCATATAATAAGGGAAGCCACTCGCCTGATCGTAATATTGTCCATGGTTGACACAAAGCGCAGAATTGCTGTAAGCCAACGCATTTACCCGATCGTCTAATCCAGCAATGATCATGGATAAACCGCCGCCCTGGCTGACACCGTTGACGGCCATATTCTGACCATTAAATTCAGGGAGGGTAAAAATATAGTCAATCACTCTAATACCGGCCAATACCGCCAGTTTGTAATATAAACTATCCGGATTGGTAATAATATCTGGCTCGTAAGCATTGGGATCGGATTGATTGACGTCGGCGTTATGAATGCTAATCGAGGCAACAATTGCTCCGCCGCGTTCTGCCATAATACTTGGAATCTGCGTCCCATTGGCATTGTCACCAAAGGCTGGTAAATTTAAAATCGCGGGATAAGAACCGTTACCTTTTGGGAAAGAAATATATCCGTATACCCGTCGATTGTTGACGGTGGCGAGACTAAATTCGTAACTTTCAGAGTATTCGGTACTGGTTTCAAATTCTAAATCAACATCAATGGGCACACTGGCCAATTCGGCCAGTTGCGCATTCCAAAATTCCATTAGATCAGCGGGCGGTTCCATTTTGGTCTCGATGGATAATGGCGCAACGGCAGCCGCCGCAATTCTAGCTTGAAAATTTTGGTAAACCTGACAAACGTAGATACCCGGCTGACTGGCTTGAAAATGAATGGTATTGGTTTCCCATGAATGTAAATCAATAATTCCCTGTTCGAGGGAAGAAGTAAAACGATCGCTAAAAATACGGTAAGAAGCATCACCGGATCCTTCCAGATTAAACTGGATAATTTCACCCGGTTGATAAATGGCCGTATTACGATCTACCGAGATCTCCACCTGAGCGATTACCATCGTAGCAACCAAAAAGGCACAAAAAAATATAATATATGTTTTTAACATAGGTAATTTTTAGTCGACTACAAAAGTATTGAAATATAAACACAATTGCTGTAGTTATTTAGAATCTTTGTATCTTTAAGGAATGGCAAACCAAAAACATGTCTAATTCTTATGGAAAATATACTTCAATTTTTTGCTGAACTCCCCAATCACTATAAATTACTCTGGGTACTGATTTGTCTTTCCGTCAGCTGGTTATTGGAATTTGCGGTTCCGCTGATTCAACTGGATTACCGTAAATGGCGGCATGCCGGTGTCAATTTAATATTTTTCAGTACTTCGCTGGTCATCAATATCCTCTTTGGAATTGCGACGGTAGGAATATTTTTCTGGACCAGCCAGCACGAATTTGGTTTATTTTATTTAATCCATTTGCCCGTTTGGGTAGAATTATTACTTGCGGTCATGATCCTTGATTTTGTGGCGCAATACGTTGCCCATTATCTGCTGCACCGGGTAGCGTGGATGTGGAAATTTCACCTCGTTCACCATAGTGACACCAAAGTGGACGCTACGACCGGAACGCGTCACCACCCCGGTGATTATTTAATTCGTGAATTGTTTGCACTGGCGGTGATTTTTTTAACGGGTATGCCGGTCGCCTTTTATATTATCTACCGGATTGCCAGTATTTTGTTTACTTACTTCAGTCACGCTAATATTGGATTGCCAATTTGGGTGGATAAATTAATTAGTATCATTTTTATTACACCCAACATGCACAAGTTTCATCACCACTACGAACGTCCGTGGACGGATAGTAATTTCGGAAATATTTTTTCTTTTTGGGATAGAATATTCGGAACGCTGGTTTATGGAGATCCAAAGCAGGTGCAATATGGTGTGGACGTGGTAGATCCGAGTAAAAGTGAAGATATTTTATATCAGTTTAAATTGCCTTTTAATTCTTCTATTAAAACGGATTAGAAATGGCGCAGGCTCAACAATTAATTAGTCTCTTGTTGGGCAATGCCATCGTAAAAAATAAGACACAGATTACTGAACACTCCTTTTACACTTTTGACTGCTTTCTTTGCTAATACTCTGCCCCGCCGGATTGATTGTCAGATCGGGCAGGGTCACTAAAATACACATTATGCTCAGCATAACTCCGTTTTTAGTACCTTGATTAGCAACAAAATAATCAAGTCTAAAATATCAATTTATTTATGTACAGTTCCTTATGAAAAAATTCCTGTTTTTCTTCTCATTTCTGTTTTTTTTTAATATTGGATTTACACAAAACAGCAGCAATTTCGATCGCTTCACCAACTTCCACGTAGTGCTTGAAAGGGCCACTACGACCAACGATTTCATCTCGGAACGAATTGTTTTATCTGCTACTCCAACTGCTGCGTTTTTTACCATAGCTGTATATTTAGACACGCCATTTTCCGGAAAAATACAATATCAAATAGAAGAACAACCGTGGAAAGATCTTGGTCGATACCACGAAGCCAATCATCCCAATCGGGAAATTTTTGAACTCGTGTTTTTACCTAATCAAACAACGAATATCAGATTCAAATCTAGTCAGGCTTTCCCTGCTGAACTGCGTGTCCGCTGGCTGGCTTTGATCACCACGGATCAATTGCAAATCCCCTCCACCACCCTTCGGGAAGATTGTGCCTGTCCTCAACCAGCCTTTTGTGGTCGCAGCTGTTGGTGTCCCTCCGGGAATTGCCCGACGGATGATACGCCCGTTGCTACGGCGCCGTCTCACATTATCGTTCACCACTCCGCCTCTGCTTCAACGAGTGATGATTTTCCGGCAGTGGTCCGCTCTTATTGGGACTTTCATGTCAATATTAATGGTTGGGATGATATCGGATACAACTGGCTAATAGACGGAGAAGGGGTGATTTATGAAGGGCGTGGCTCGGGTACGCGGGGGGCACATTTTAGCTGTATGAATAATCAAACAACGGGAATTTGTATGATTGGAAATTTTGAAGACAGTGTACCTACTCCGACTGCTATCCTTGCACTGGAGGATTTAATTGCGTGGGAAGCTTGCGATAAAATAATTTTGCCTAAGGACAGTTCTAATCACATTACTTCTGGCTCGTTGCTTGCTCATATTTCGGGACACCGGGATGGCAATGATTTGCCCAATAGTTGTACGAATACCGTCTGCCCGGGAGAAAATTTGTATCCTCTGCTATCAACGATCCGACAGAATGTTAGCGATAAAGCTTGTCTAAATGAGTTGGTAGCCACTAAAATTTTTCAAGAAACTCCTTTTCAAATCTTTCCGAATCCCGGCAATGGACAATTCCAAATTTCCGGTGATTTAACTCAAATTTCTACGTTTCGTATTTTCTCTCAAATGGGCCAGGAAACAAATTTTAGTTTCTATCCAAATGGTACTTTGGAAATCAAGGATTCAGGTCTTTTTATTTTAAAAATAATTAGGAAAAATGGATGGATTACTACACATAAATTATTGGTTACAACTTCAAATTAAGGAATGGCGATTAAATGCGTGTTTTAAAAAATTACCGTATCAACGTCAAATCTCCCTGCTCCGTCACCCTTGATCCATCTGGCAACTGAATTTCAGTAGCGTATAAATAAACATCCGAAAGAGCTAATTTGCCGTTAATTCGACCATTCCAGCCGTGACTCGTACCCAATCCTTCGTGCACCAATTTACCAAACCGGTTCCAGATTTTCATACTTAATACCTCAATATTTCCTCCCGTAATTTCTACCTGAAAAACCTTATTGATTTCCATGCGACCATCCGGACGGAACGCATTTGGAATTCCATAACGGGCAGCCTCAACCGCAAAACTAATCGTTTGTTCGTCGGTACATCCGCTGGTTCCGGTCACCGTTACCGTATAAGAACTTTCGGGCGTTTCCAGTGGTACTACGGTTTCTATTACACCCGTTCCTCCACTACTCCAGTTGTATATAATCGCACTATCCGGCTCCGTAACTACCGCCAATTCAACCATATCTCCTTCTACTATTCCCATTTGAGGATTTACTGAAAGCGCTGTAATTTCTACGCCCGGAACAACCTCCACCATAATCGTTTCATCCGCTATCGTACAACCGTTATCTGCGTCAAAAGAAACGGTAAAGAGCGTCGATTCGGTTAGATCATTAATGGTCACT
>Ga0114956_1004195_pt1 | contig 10998 bp, 7 predicted proteins | sample MaitaG_FD_87304 | JGI IMG/M metagenome (GOLD analysis project Ga0114956, IMG submission 87304) | Marine algal microbial communities from Maine, USA - Maine_Asex2 metaG | ecosystem: Host-associated > Algae > Red algae > Unclassified | place: Maine, USA | collected 2015-01-05 | reverse complement strand
GGAAGTTGTTGTCCCAAACTTTGTTGCTCCTCACCCCCCAACCCCCTCTCCTCGTGAATTCGGTCAGCGTTTGATTAGATGGCAGCGTCTTTAGGTCCGAATTCACGAGGAGAGGGGGAGCTATTTTTTTATGTTTGGGTCTAAAGTAAGTGCCAATGGGCTAGCGCCTTACCGCTCACGAAAGTGGCGCTGTCCAATTAAATTCTACTGGAATAAGGCTGGCGACTAATTAGAAGCGGTCCTTCATGTCATGAATTCCAGAGTTTTAGCCAGCACTTCCGACCGCAAAGGCCGAGAAATCAACAAAGGATCGGAACTCTACGCACCTATCTCAAGTTCAACAGGAGACCGCTCCTTGCCTTTGCCACCTCAAATGTTGTGGTAGATCAACTAAACTGGAAATGTATCGATTCTGAATTTTGACTTCGAGGAACCCATGAGTTCACGACGAAACAGCCAGCAAACACCGATCAGTCCCAGCGGAAATCAAGGGCAAGATCCGTCTAAGTTGTCTGCACGTAAGTTGTCTGCACGTAAGTTGTCTGCGCGTAGGTTGTTTTTGAAGTCGGCCGTCGCGGCGATGTCTTTGCCCGCATTAGAGTCGATCACCCCGCAGGTCATAGCAAAGGAATTGCCCGCCAGCACATCCGCCCAATCCAAACGGATGGTTTGCATCGGAAATTCCTTTGGCATGTACCAGCCCGATTTCTTTCCCAAGACGGTCGGGACGGATTACGAGATGCCGAAGTTGCTCAAACCATTGGAGCGCCATCGCGCAGACTTTACCGTGTTCTCCAATCTGGACCATGGAATCAAAGGCGGCCACTTTTCGGTTCATTCCTTCTTAAGCGGCGTCAAGTTCTCCAACGCCAAATCGATGCCCTCGGGAAACATCACACTCGATCAACGCGCCGCCGAAGTTGTCGGCGTCCAAACGCGTTTCCCCTCGTTGACCATCGGCAGCGCCGATGGGCTTCATGGTGGTTGCCAAATGTCGTGGACCAGAACAGGCGTTCGTGTGCCCCCGATCACGGGCCCCAAAGAGCTCTTTCAAAAACTCTTCGGCAACGTACCCGATTCGACAAAAGGAAACGCCACCGATCGTTTTCGCCTGCATGGTTCGATTCTCGATGCCATTGGCGAGCAAGCCAACAGCCTTGGCCGTCGAGTAAGTCGCCGGGATCAGCAAAAATTAGACGAATACTTTTCTTCCATTCGCGACGTAGAACGCCGTATCCAGCAGCGCCAACGCTGGCTCTCTATACCCAAACCTAAACCGCCAATCGGCGAACCCACCAACGAAAACCTCGTGGATGATATCCCGGAACTTTACGAACTGATCGCGCTTGCGTTGGAAACCGATTCGACACGCATTGCCAGTTTGGAATTGGCGGGAGCCGATTTTAAAACTTCGATTCTCGGGATTAAAAAAGGCTATCACAGTCTTTCGCATCACGGTAAGGATCCCAATAATATTCGAGACTTGGTGGAACTGGAGACCTATCAAATGCAGCAACTGGGAGTGTTCATAGATCGGCTGAAGTCAATCAAAACTCCCGATGCAAACGGAAGTCTGCTTGACCAAACCGCCGTCATGTTCGGCAGCGGGATGGGCAATGCAAATTCGCACACCAATACCGACCTGCCGATCATCGTTGCCGGCGGCGGATATCGGCTTGGCGAACACCGGGTCATGCCCAGCGCCAAACATAAACGCGTGCCGCTGTGTAATTTGTTCCTGTCGTTGCTACATCGGCTTGGGATTGAAGACGAATCGTTCGGCCTAAGCGACGGAACCTTTGACGGCTTGGAGATGCGTTCATGATCTCGTGGGAGGGGGAAATCATTCGATTTGTGCCAGCGTCAGCACGAAACCTCAAACCATTCTGTACAACGTGGTTTCTTGCTGCCGTCGTAACCTGTTTGGTCGTCTTCCAGCCTCAGGTTGCTGATGCACAGATCGAACATTCTCAACAGGGCTCGGTGCTAACAATCGCCGTTTTTCAAAGCCGAGTTGCCCCGTTTTTAAAACAATATTGCTGGCGTTGCCACGGTCAAGAAAAACAAAAAGCCGACCGGCGGTTTGATCTATTTGAGTACCCGATCGCCAATGATGATGCGCTGGCCGATTTTCAAGACGCGTTAGACGCACTCAACCTCGGTGAAATGCCACCCGAAGAAGAACCGCAACCCGATGATTCTAAAAAAGCGGAAGTCGTTGCCTGGATGACCGCCGCGATTAAAGATGTACAGACGCGGCGGGCCAGCACCGGCGGCGAAACGGTGCTGCGTCGTCTCAATCGACGCGAGTATCGCTTCACAATTTCTGATTTGTTCGGGTTAGATATAGAGGGTTACGATCCGACCGAAAATTTTCCCGCCGACCAACAGGTTCACCACCTCGACAATCAAGGCGCGACGTTGGTCACGTCTGGATTTCTGCTCAATCAGTACCTTAATGCTGCTGATTCGATTCTTGAAAAAGCGCTACCGCTGACGGACAAGCCGGAGGAAAGAACGTTGGTGTTTGATGACGGATTCGTCCACCAGCCAGAAATCCACTCTCAGATTCGTGCTGCTGAACTGGCCGAGATTAACCATCGACGGGACCGTGCAATCGATAAACTGCGTCGGCAATTAAAATCGTCAGCCAACACCGACAGTGATGACTTTAAACGGCGGGCTGGAAAACTTCGCGAGCGGTTCGCTAAGCAGCGGAAGCTTGCTCCTTCTTCCATTCGACTGTATGAGCATCCCAATTCCGATCGTCACATGGGAAGCTACGGCTACATCTCGGAATTGATGTCGGGCGTGCCGTCCGATGGCGTCTACGAGATCACGTTGGATGTCCAATCGCTTTATCGAAAACCTGAGTACAACAAGAATTACGCAGGCATCAATTCCGAGCAACCCATGCGATTGGCGATTGTCCCCGGCGACGCCAGCTACAGCGATCTGCAATTGAAGCAACCCAAAGAGCCCGAGTTGGCCAGATTTGAACTCGCAGATGGACGGCAGACCGTTTCCGCCAAAATCTGGCTACATCAAGGTACGACACCAAGATTTAAATGGCTCAACGGTTCCAGCAAAATGCGAAGCGCCCATATTGAGCTTGGCAAAAAACTGATGAAGGAGCAGCGATACGCGCGGTTGGTTGACCAAAAGAAGGAAGCAGGAGAGCCAGTTCCCTCATTCGAGGAATTTTCAAAGTCACTCGGCGGCAATGAATTCTATCAATACGGGATCACGCACGGCAAACTGCCGCAAATCAGAATCGACAAAGTCACCTTACGCGGCCCCATCTTCGAACAATGGCCAACGCCCGAGCAACAGCAGTTACTGGGCGGCGATATGTTTGATCCGGCAAAAAATTCAGCAAACCTTAAACGATTTCTCGATCGAGCCTATCGACGTGCCGCAACCGACGAAGAAATCACGCAGATTCTCAACGTCGTTGAGGCTCGCACCGCTCAAGGAATCGCGGCTGACATTGCCTATCGAGATGGCTTGAAAGCTGCCCTGTGCTCACCGGGTTTTTTGTACCTTGAGGAACCCGTTGATCCCAATTCGAAAATTCTCACACAGCATGCCATTGCCTCCCGGTTGTCCTACTTCCTGTGGGCTACGCTGCCTGATGACGAACTTTTGGATCTTGCGGCGGCGGGGGAGCTCTCGGATCCAAAAATGCTGGAATCGCAAGTTCATAGAATGTTGGCCGATCAACGTTCCGACCGATTCGTGGAGGGGTTTCTCAACAGTTGGCTGGCGCTGGGGCAATTGGGGCAGGCTCCACCAGACCGCCAACAATTTTCGGAGTTTTACAGTCGTGATCTTGGGCCTGCAATGCGTAGAGAAACGGAAATGTTCGCGCGGCATATTCTGGATAATGAACTGAGCGTCGATTTATTTTTAGTTGCAAATTTTTCGTTTGTGAATTACGGCTTAGCCGAATTGTACGAAATGGAATTTCCATTTAATGATGCGGACTTCCATCAAGTTTACTTTGCAGACTCACAGAAATCCCAACGCGGCGGTTTACTCGGCCAGGCCAGCGTTCTGACGCTGACTGCAAACGGAGTCGATACCTCGCCAATCGTGCGCGGCGTTTGGTTGTTAGAAAATATACTCGGCGTCACGCCGTCTCCGCCTCCACCCGATGTGCAGCCGCTGGACCCGGACACACGCGGAGCGAAAACGATTCGAGACCAATTAGAAAAGCACCGCAGCAATGCAACCTGTGCTGAGTGCCATCGGAAGATCGACCCGCTTGGTTTTGCGCTTGAGAACTATGATGCGATTGGAAGGTGGCGAGAGGGTTATGCTGGCGGCAACGGAGAGAAGTGGGTTAAAATCGACGCCTCCGCCGAACTCGCCTCGGGCGAGAAGTTCACCAACGTCAAACAGTTTCGTGAGTTAATCGCGCAGAACCATCTAGACAAATTCGCGCGTGCGTTGACAGAAAAATTGATGGCCTACGCGATCGGGCGAGGCGTTGAGATCGGAGACCGACCCGAAATAGACGCGATCCTGTCCGATTTTGAGAAGAACGACCGCCAATTCCGATATTTAATCAAGCGGATCGTCATGAGCCCCACGTTTGTAAAGCCATAATGTTTCGGCAGCGCTTCAATGAGGCCGTGATAAGATGATCACGGAAAGATTTGAACCAGCGCTCTCTACACCCCAGCTAAGATCCAAAGATTAAAACGCCCTGTTTCCCAAGTAATAACAGCATTTCCATTCCATCACTTCCACTGAACCACCTCATTACGTACAAGTTTCGCGCACGATTTTTGAGTGGACAACTAGCTCAAGACCTTCTCACAGAATGCTGAGCGTCGAGACATTCCGACAAGCTTTCCAGATAGTCGCGGCCGTTGTTTTCTAAGTCGCCTTTAATGCCAAACGCGGTGCTTCTGACCCTAATTCTTCCGATACCCCACGCCAATTCTGTAATTAAGATGTTGTTGCAGAGGGCGGTTCGGAAATAGAAACCAAATGTTTCATATTCCATGCAGTCGTGTTCGTAAAACTGCACCAATGAATTTTGGTGCTTATACCAAACAAAACGCATGTTATGTGGTAATTGAAACACCCGCGAATTGTTAATTTCTTTACTGCTATTCATCCGAATGCTCGGGTTGAAGCGTGTATACTCGAAACATGTCATGGCTCAAATGAGCTCAAACTTGAGCCATCACGCGTGACAGTTTCCTAACTCTGTCCGATGACATATAGGCAAACTGTTGTGGTGGATGAAAGCCCGGCCACTTGGATCTGAGATCATCCAAAGTGATTGGTTTTGCAAGCCTTACTGGTTTGCTCAATCGAATGACAATTGCTCGGTCGCACTCTTCGTAGTACGCGCTGAATTGCTCATGATCAATCCCGCCAACTGCTTTGTACTCATCCCAAACTTCCTCCGGCGATGCTTCGACGATTTCTACCACAACAGCAGTGCCAATCAAAGCTCGCACTGGAGAGCTTGCATAAATCAGCATTCTCGTCCCAAGTTCTATCTGCCTTGGGTGCCGACGGCGGAACTCAACTTTCTTGCTTCCATCCAAGATTCGATCTGCAAAGTTTGGTCTGATTGAAAGGAGTAACATTTAGGCCGTACCTTGCCGGTAGATTTCTAGAAACTTTGACTCTTCGACCTTAATTGGCCACTGGAACGCTTCGTTCGGAGACTCCAAGATCTCTCGGATGACGGGCAGGGTCATCACATCAGAAAACAATTCTGTATCTCGAAACTCTATAGCCATAACATCGGGCCGATTGGGGCTGCTTAACTTCTCAACGTCTTGGAACCGATACACTCCGAAATGCCGGAACTGTCGGTATGATTGTAGGGGAGGTGCTATGACACGTCTGGTCATCTGCGAGCACGCTCGGATTCGTTTTGTGCCAGAAAAGTTGTCGCTACTGCTGACATACCACAAAATGCGACCTTGCTGTTGAGCTGGCCTCGCACCGGTGTAGTAGGCATTTGTCGGATTCAACAACAGATTCGCATCCTCGTCCCAGAACTCAGATTGTCCCAAGTTTGGATCGAATAGTGATCGAGCCCAATTCGGTCGAATTGGAATGGCGAGACAAGACACGCAATCGCCAGATATAAGTTTCGCCGGCCAAAGACGATGCTCAAGTCTCAGATATGTCATTGGGTCGGTCATCGAACCGACTTTTTCCAAATTCAGCATCAGCTGCGTTGGGCCATCATTTTCAGCAACCAAGCCATTTGCTGCTTCCACGGCATCCTGAACCTCCCAAACACCCGGCAAGCAAATCTTATAGGCATTCCTATCGTGAAATGAAAAACCAAGTTCATTCAATGCTTCGGAGGATTCAGCTACGCCGATTTCGTCCGTGACCTCGATCAACACAGAATCTGAAAAACGAGACCTCAACTGAGCGACAAGGCAGCGAAGCATCGTTTGCCCTCGCCGTTTCCCTCTTAACTGAACCGATGCTCGCAGCAGGTGAACGACCGCTCTCGAGCCGATGGTTTCGATTGCGGCCATCGCTTGAGTCGAGCTATCCGAGTCAAGAATCGAAAGCACTTCAAAACGATCTGGATTGGCTCGCCAGCCTCTTAGCTTCGCCATCAGCGTTGAAGCTTTCTCGCCAGTGCGGCAGAGAGAGGCAAGCTTGCTTGTGTCCTGATCATCCTGCATTGAGCCGCTGACGGAAAACCGAACTGAAGACAAGTCTTTACGATCAAATCTCAGCTGATTCGATGTGGCATCCACATTGACGACAAATTCAACGGGACGCATCACTGAAGTCCCAAACTGGTCATAAATATTGTCTGCATTCTCCAAAAGATACTCATCGCGTGTGACAAAAGCATGAACGTTCTCGGCGATCGAATGCGACAAGTGATTGCGATCGGAAATATCTTGAGGCGTTTCGCCGGGACCAATCAACGAAATGAGTTGCTGCAAAATGCAATCAAATGCCCCTTTGTCAGCCTCAATGACTTGCCAATCGTGATCGCATGCGGTTTCATCATCGTCATCGTCTCTGCGGGCAACATCTTCGTTTGGTGCAGCAGTCACACAGAGGTCAAAATCGGCTTCAATCCAATCAGCCAACAGCCCTGACGATTCTGGGTAGTGCGGACGCTGATCATCACGAAGGTCGTAGAAAACATTGGCATCAATCGCCACCATTGGTCGCTCGTCGACAGCGGCCAGCTTAGAAAACAATGGAAACGGCGAAATCTTGAACTCGAAATCCGTAACCTCTGAGCCAGCTTTTGATCTTCCGGGGCGGTTGCCTAGTGCCCGAAATCCAACACCCTTCCAAAACTTCCATCCGGGATAGTCCGTTCGGCAGCTCAATTGAATTCGAAAGGCATTATCGTTTCGCCGTTTCAACTCATCAACCAGCCGTCGACCAATTCCTTTTCGGGCTTCTTTGCCGTGCACCGCAAGATATCGGACTCGCAAAATGCCATCCTTACGAGTTGACCAGATGTAGCCCACCAACACAGCCTCCCGAAAGGCACCTAACAATAGCCCGTTTGCGACGGCGTGTCTAAATGCAGGCTCGGGAACAAAGAAGAACTTCTTGTATTGCTCCTGTATAAGAAACGCCGCATCCTCGTGAGGCGTCCCCTTTCCTACGATTTCAAATTCTAAATCGTCGCTCATTAATCAACTTACCCAAAACAGATTTCTATCAACGTCAAACCTCCTGACCGAGCGACAAATTTTAGCAGACTCATCCTCACTTTATCACGACGCCTGAATTAGCAACCTTTCAAGGGCCAATTAACTTGAAGTTCGCCTCCACGTCGAACCTTAGATTCTTTATAATCCGATTTTCACCTTCACCTTGCTGAAATCCGCCTCCATTGAACGCTGTTGAAATTGAACAAGCTGTCTCTGATTTAGTCGAGGCTCCCTTCGATCGGGAGTCTTTCGCTTTTTCGTTTCTTGAGGCGTTTGGGAACAAGGCTGCGACGATTAAGCGGCTGAAAAAGGGAACGACCAACCATAGCGATTTCGAAGGCGGGGTGCTTCAACGCAGCAACATTCACCTGATGGTTTGTGATGAAGGCACCGTCACACAGTCGCTGAAGGCTTTGGTCGATAGTAAGGAAACAGCCAAACGCAAATGCAAATACGCTCTGGCGACCGATGGAAAGACCATCGAGGCGGAGAGCCTCGTTGAAGGCGAGACGCTGGTGTGCGACTACGAGCGTCTGGCTGATAACTTTGGCTTCTTCTTGGCCTTGGCTGGAATCACGACGGTTAAGGAAATCCGTAACAACGCCTTTGATATCAAGGCAACGTCGCGGCTGAACCGGCTGTATGTCGAGTTGCTGCAGCACAACCCGCAGTGGGACACCGCTGAGCGACGTGAAGAAATGAACCATTTCTTCGCGCGGCTGATCTTCTGCTTCTTTGCGGAAGACACTGGGATCTTCAACGGGAACAACCTGTTCACGAAGACGCTAGAGCAAATGAGCGATGGCACGAACGCTCACGAGATCCTGACAGATTTGTTTCGGGCAATGAACACATCCCCGGACGCTCGAAAGACGACTGACCTGCGATCCTACGCGACTCAATTCCCATACGTGAATGGTGCTTTGTTTTTTGGTTCGCCGGAAGCTCCCAAGTTCACCAAGATCGCTCGATCCTATCTGATTCATGTTGGTAATCTGGATTGGACGCAGATCAACCCTGATATCTTTGGCTCGATGATTCAGGCGGTTGCCGATGACGAAGAGCGTGGTGCCCTTGGGATGCACTACACCAGTGTTCCCAACATTCTGAAAGTCTTGGGTCCCCTGTTCCTTGACGACTTGCGAATCAAGCTGGAGGAAGCGGGGATGAACAAACGCAAGTTGTTGAATCTTCGCAACCGGATGGCTCGAATTCGCGTTTTTGATCCGGCGTGTGGCAGCGGCAACTTTCTGGTGATCGCCTATAAAGAGATGCGGGAGATCGAAGCGACTATCAACAAGCTTCGTGGTGAAGAGGATCGTCGCAGCGATATTACGTTGACGAACTTTCGCGGCATCGAGCTACGACACTTTTCGGCGGAGATTGCTCGATTGGCATTGATCATCGCCGAGTACCAATGCGATGTTTTGTATCGAGGGCAAAAGTTGGCTTTGCTTGAGTTCCTGCCACTGGATGCCAAGAACTGGATTACATGCGGCAATGCACTTCGATTGGATTGGTTGAAGATTTGTCCACCAACAGGAACGGGCGTCAAGATTTCAGCGGATGATTTGTTTAGTACACCTCTTGATCAAACGGAAATGGATTTCGAGAACGAGGGTGGAGAGACATTTGTCTGTGGTAATCCACCTTATGCGGGTACCCGAAACCAAAACAGCGAACAAAAAGATGATGCAAAGTTTGTGTTGTCAGAATTCACTTCCTCGTGGCGGACGCTCGACTATGTCGCAGGGTGGTTGCTAAAAGCGGCTTCATTCCTTCACGCAGCAAAGGGAGCATGTGCATTCGTAACAACAAATTCGATTTGCCAAGGATCCCAAGTACCTGTTCTTTGGGGGGCGATGGAAGACAAGTCAATTGACATTCAGTTTGCCCACACAGCATTCAAATGGTCGAATCTCGCGGCACACAACGCAGGGGTGATCGTGATTATCGTTGGCCTGAGCTACCGATCGGCATCGACACGCAATATCTACTCGCTAAATGATTCTGGTGATGTTGAGGTTGCTCGTGTAAACAACATAAATGGCTATCTTGCCCCAGCCGACAATATCTTCGTGTAAAAGGTAAGTGAGCCGATGTTTGCGACCGCGAGCATGGAAAGAGGTAATGCACCTGTCGATGGTGGTCACCTGATTCTTGAAGAGCCTGAGCGAAGAAGCTTCACTGCTGCCCATCCGAGTACAAGGGGCCTGTTTCGCAGAGCAATAAACGGAAGTGATTACGTCAAAGGAAAGAGCCGTTCAATCATCTTCGTGCCAGATCCTTCGTCACTAAACGAAGAGCAAAAAACGGCTCTGCAACCAATATCTGAGAAAGTATCCGAGTTCCGGAGGAACAGTCCAAAAGCTGCGACTAAAAAATTGGCAGATGTCCCGCTTCAGTTTGGTGAAAATCGTGCGCCGACGCAAACAGCCAAGATATTGATTCCAAATCTTCATTCAGAACGTCGCGACTACCTCACACTTGGGTTACTAACTGGAAGTGAAATCACACTAGCACCGCACTTCGATATGAAACTGAGTGGCCTGCACTGGCTTGCAGTGCTATGCAGTCGAATTCATCTCGTTTGGATCGCAACGGTATGCGGACGCATGAAAACAGACTACCGCTACTCGAATGCGCTTGGATGGAATACTTTTCCTCTACCAACACTGACTGAACAAAACAAAAACGATCTTACGCACTGTGCAGAAGAGATCTTGCTCATCCGTGAATCCTACTTTCCCGCTACGTTTGCAGATCTTTATGATCCCGATTCCATGCCGGACAATCTCCGCTTGGCCCACGAACGAAACGACGAAACGCTCGAACGAATCTACATTGGCCGTCGCTTTAAAAACGATACCGAGCGACTCGAAAAACTCTTCGAGCTTTACACCAAAATGACAGCGAAAGAATCGGAGTGAGGCATGAATGAAGATTCCAATGCGTATCGCTCTCAACGAAGCCAAAGAGAATTGCAGAAAATTCTAAACGGACTGATCGCTGATTGGGAAAACGAGGTGGTCGAATTCAAATCCGTAGGCGATTCGTATTCGACATCGGACATTGGCAAGTACGTTTCTGCGTTGGCTAACGAAGCCAATTTGAGGAACGCCGATCATGCTTGGCTTGTTTTTGGTGTCAATAACAAAACGCGGAGGATTGAATCATCCGATTACCGACGTGATCCCGAAAGACTTGATTCACTGAAATTTCAAATATCTGAGAACACGGACCCGATTACATCCTTTCGAGAAATTCATGTTTTGGATTCGTCGCAGGGGCGAGTCGTCATGTTTGAAATACCTCCGGC
>Ga0114956_1004193_pt1 | contig 11002 bp, 8 predicted proteins | sample MaitaG_FD_87304 | JGI IMG/M metagenome (GOLD analysis project Ga0114956, IMG submission 87304) | Marine algal microbial communities from Maine, USA - Maine_Asex2 metaG | ecosystem: Host-associated > Algae > Red algae > Unclassified | place: Maine, USA | collected 2015-01-05 | reverse complement strand
TTTTTCTTATATGTTTCACTAAATCTTCCTTACGTAGCTCGGCTATGCGCGTCAAATTTAGCCAAACATATAAAAAAAATAACTTCTTCATTTGGGGTAGATTATTTTCTTCCTCTTCCCTTAGACAAAACTATTCCCAATGCCCAATTACTTATTTTTGATGCCATGGGCAGACAAATCAATACGCTAATATTTACGACAAATACACCGCAATTGGATGTTTCTGCATGGCAATCCGGTACGTATTACTTTTTATTGAAAAATGAAAAAGGACAAGACCTGAGCAGCGGAAAGTTTTTAATAAAGTAGAGCGTTGAAGAGTAGAGAGTTAGAGAGTAGAGAGTAGAGAAAACTCTCTACTCTCCACTTTTTAATTACCACAACATGAGAGCAATATTACTTATTCTATTTTTTTTACCTCTAAATATAGCATACGCACAGCTGACAACAGGCATCAAATTGGGGCTTACGACAGGAACACCCATCGGACCACGCGAAGACGGAGCCACGGGCAAACTCGGTATAGGCACAATAGCCGTTGAAAATCAAGCATTTGACGAAAGTCAACACCTTCAAACACTTGACTATGGCTTGATAGGCGGCATTCGTTATCAAACCAATTTCGGTATAAATTACGAACTACGAATGACTACAGGCATGCGCTCCGTTTTCAAAAACACTTATCCACTGGCAGAGGGCGTGGTGCGTAATATTTATCTGCAATTGACCGCAGGGTATAAATTTGGGAGACGGTAATCAACGTAACACGGTGCTTCCAGCCCGTATCTTACGTATTTTTGTCCTACTGCGACACGGGCTGAAAGCACCGTGCTACGGGTACGTACTATTTTATTATGCTCAAATATTTTCAACAATATATCACTCAACAGCAGCTTATCAGCGATAGCGATATGCCCTTGCTTGCCGTCAGCGGTGGCGTAGATTCGGTGGTGATGTGCGACTTATTTTTGCGCTCAGGCGTAAAATTTGGAATAGCGCATTGTAACTTTTTGCTTCGCGGGAAAATGTCGAATGAGGACGAGCAATTTGTAACGGACTTATCGAAAAAATATGGCGCAAAATGCCATAGTACTCGCTTTGAGACATCACAAGTGGCGCAGTCGCGTGGCATATCTATACAAGTGGCGGCGCGAGATTTGCGTTATGCTTGGTTTGCCGAAATTATGGAACGTGAGGGCTACACCTGCCTCGCCACCGCCCACCATACCAATGACGCCGTAGAAACCGTTTTGTATCACCTCACGCGCGGTACGGGCATACGCGGCTTGCACGGCATACCTGCACGGCGCAAACGCATTATTCGACCTTTATTATTTGCCACGAAAGATGAAATCGTCGCCTACGCTACCCAGCACGCACTCCCCTACCGAGAGGATGTTTCCAATACAGAAACAAAGTATGCACGGAATAAAATTCGCTTAGAAGTTGTACCTATCTTGAAGCAAATCAACCCGTCTTTGGAGGCAACTTTTCAGGCAAATATTGAGCGATTTAAAGACGTAGAATCGCTGTATGATTTTGCGATTCAAGGGATTAAAAAGGTGGTTTTTTCCGAATGCGGATTCCACCCCCCAACCCCCTCCAGAGGGGGAGACGACCGCGTTCACATCTCCCCCTTTGGAGGGGGCTGGGGGGTGGACTCGCGCGCCACACCCAAAGAATACCGCATCAATATCCCTGCGCTCCTTTCCTACCCTGCCGCCGCTACGGTACTGTACGAATTGCTCCGCGATTTCGGTTTTCATCAGGCACAAACTAAGCAGATTTTCGACGCATTGAACGGACAGCCCGGAGCGCGATACACATCAGCGACATATAAAGTGCTGCGCGATAGAGATGTTTTAATTATCCGAAAAATAAATGACACTAAAACAAGTTTTTTACTTATTAAAAAAAATAAAAATAAATTAGTCTTCAATAATAATTTATTTAATTTTAAATACATAAAAAAAGAAAATTTCACACTTAATATCTCGTCGAATGTTGCTTGTTTGGATGCAGATAAGTTGCTTTTCCCGCTCAAATTGAGGTATTGGCAGCAAGGCGATACTTTCCAACCACTTGGGATGAAAGGCAAGCATCAGTTGGTAAGTGATTTTTTTACGAATAAAAAGTTATCACAATTTGAGAAGGAAAATGTACCGATATTGGTGTCTGGCGAAGAGATTTGTTGGATAGTGGGGCTTCGGATTGATGAGCGATTTAAAATTACTGACGGCAGTAAGAACGTGCTGCGAGTAGTACGTGAATAGAACACGGATTAGGCGGATTGAACGGATGATACAGATTTTTTTTCCGAAATTGACGTGAAAATAATATGCGACGCAAGCCGGAGGCATTGCGCTACATAAAATTCGTTTATCTGCGTACTATTTCCGTTCAAACAATACCAAAATCTTCTCCTTTTGCATGTCCACTACTTTGCGTCCTGCCCATATCATCAACTCTTGTTCTTCGGGTGTGATGGAGTATTTTGTAACAACATTCAGACAGAGTTCGTATAGGATTTGGAGGTCGGTATCTGAGATATTTTGCATATCTTTACGTAGCAAATTGAGTAGGCGAGTACGTTCTTTTTTTATGTGAATTTTTTCGGGTGGTAAGGCGTGATTGTCTGCTACAAGTTCTTGAAAACCAAAAAATACGGGTTGTACTTTATACAAACCGCAGGTTTCATTCAATTCTTTTCGCAGTAAAACATAACGTGTTTCGAGGCTGCTAAATGCCAATTTTCCAACCATTTTTATGGATGATGCCGCACCTTCTTTGTGAGAAAATGTAGGGCGAGCGCCCACATTATCGGCATCTACAATAAAAAGGACTTTTTCTTTTGAGAGTGGGTCGGTTTCGAGCAATTCGAGAGCTGTTTTGTAGCCGATATTGTCTGCGATACCGCCATCTGTGAGGTGCAGAAAGCATTTTTTTTCATCATAACAACTCTCCATCGTGGTGTTGGAGATAGCTACGGGAAAGCTGCCGCTTGCCTTGATTCCTATCGACAAAGGGATGTCGTAAGGGTCGCCGATGTCGCCATTATGGTAGCGTTTTCGGCGATGCGAATATCCGCTAATCTGGTAGCACTCCATGATGTCGGGCGTGAATGGTACTATCGCCATACTGTGATAGTTGGTGGCATTGGCAACAAACATCGGGTACTGTACCGAACGGTCATCCTCGCGTCCTATAAAAACATCGCCGAGTGTGAGGCTACGCATTTTTTGGCGATTTTTTGATTTTTCGGTTAGGTTAAATTTTCGGCGTTTGGCATAACCAAGGACGTGATTATCAATGCTTTTTTCGAGTGCATCGCCTTCGTCAAGGTGCGTGACCCATGCTCTCGGCGATGCCAGCCAACCCGCGATAACAGGTCGCAAATACGAGCGACTCAAGTCTTCACGGATTCCGTAATAATAGGCTTGTCGCAAAGAAAAAGGGAGTGTATCTCTCGTATATTTATGATAATATAAGGCATTGATGTAAGCCCCCGCCGCAAATCCGCCGCCCGAAACGGTAGAAAAGTAGTCGATTTCGCTAAGTACATTTCCGTCGGGCAAATCGAGTTCTTCGAGTGCCATGAGGATGCCCATGCCGAAGTTGGCAGCCCGGGCACCACCGCCGGAAATAGCAATGGCGACCGCGACATCTGCGTTTTGTCCGCTGCGTAGTTGGGGCGATTTGTAGTAACTGACATCAGGCGTGGGAATCTCCGCGCCTTGCTGTACAAAGTGATTTCGATGCGTGTGGATGTAGCGATTGCAAGAACTTAGTAAGAGTATGAAAACTGATAAATATAGGAATTTGCGAAACACAGATTTTTTAATTTTGAATGGGTGAATTTTGAATGAGCGAATGAGTGAATTTTGAATTGTGCAAAACTTATACCTCTTTCCCTCCTATTTCCAAGAGTTTTTCTACCAAATAGTGTACCATAGTGCAAGGAGATTTTTGGTGATTGGGTTTGTTGGGTGTGGCGTGGTAGGCTTTGAGGGTTTTGGCGCGTTGGAGGGCGAGGTCGCGGTGTTTTTGTTCTTTTAGAAAAGGTAAAACGAACTGAATGAAGTTGTTTTTTGATTTGAAGCTATTTTTGTAATCGAATTTTGGATTTGATGTTTTTTGGCTCAAAAACTCATTTTGCTCTGGTAGGTTTTTGAAAAATTCTGTGAGCCGTTTGTAATAGGTTTTTCTATCTTTATTTTTGGGCAAATTGGGGTCAACACCTTCAAAATGCAACAAAATCCACAATTCAAAATTATCATTGCTCCAAGCAACCCCGAAACCTCGTCGTTCGGCGGTACGGATGGCTTCTTCGAAGTCTACAGGGCTAATCGCTCCCTTGTCTCTATCAAAAGCGCACCAAATATTTATGTGACTTTTTATCAATTTTTCCTCATCTCCTTGACCTTCTAATAATCCTTTTTTCTCACAATATTCAAGTGCGTTGAATACATTTTGCATCCCCTGCTTTTGCCCCCCGATTGCATTTATCTTGATATTCTCTGTTCTAAAGCTCTCAAAATAAAGTGGTTCGCTCACCTCATCTTCGCAAAAGATGATAAAAAGCGGTTTGGCGTCGGCTTCGCGTTTTGCAAGGTCAAATTCCCATGGTTGTTTAGGCATCTTCGGCAATAGGTTCAAATTGTGAATTTCTAAGTGTGGGTACACCTCCGTAGATTCCTGCAAGATATTGACGTGCAAAATCTGCATCATTAGGAATACCTTTAAGGTCGGAGAGCGAATCTAAGCATGTTTCTTCCTCCTGATTTTTCTCTGTAAAATAAAACTGATCCCGTCGCATAATACTTGGTTTCATCAAATTTGTATCATGACTTGTAAATAATAATTGCGACTTGGACTTATTGATTTCAGGGTTATTAAATATTTGAATTAATCTAATCACCAATCGCGGATGCAAATTGCTATCTATTTCATCCAACACCAAAATACCACTTTCTTCTTGGTTAAATATTGTTATTAATGAGCCAGCCAACTCATAAAGCCGCTGTGTTCCCAATGATTCATGCTCATCCAATTCAAAAGTCGCATCACCAAGATGTCTCCACTTTTTTAGATAAATTTTTACAGATTTATCAATATTACTTTCTACTTTATATATATCGGTGTAATCTAAATCGAAATAAGATAAATAGCTGATTAGTCGTGCTTTATCTTCTTGATTATCAAGCAAATAATTTGTATCGAAACCACTATTTACATCTGTAATTTTATTCATTAAATTCCAAATGGCAGCACATACACTATCGTTAAATGAAGCCGCATGAGTTAGGAACAAAGTGTGTTCATGAGACAAATCTGGTATTTGTTTTTTATCCGGCAAATCATTTTCTAATTCTTTTCCTTTTCTTAAAAAATATTGGGTTTTATTTTCATTTTCGTAGCAATACAACCACTCGTATGTGATTTGGTAAGTCGTACTATTCGTACGATGAGGTGTCATAATTCCATTCTGCCTGATTGGATAATACCATTTCATAGATTTTTTACTTACCGTAAACCCATACCGATACTTCTTCCCCTCAAGCATAAAAATAAGTTGAAAATAAGAATCCGTATCTTCTGTATCTTCATTATAAAGAAAGGGTTGTGCAAGGTCTTTCAATATCTCGCCCGAAGGTTGTTGCAATGCCCCAACCACCTTACAAAAATCCAAAAACGCTCTCACCACATTACTCTTCCCACTTGCATTCGCCCCATAAATCCCCACTGTTTTGAGCAAGCGCGTACCACCAACTTCGACAATATTATTCTTATCGACATCAGGGTATTTTTCGGGATTGCTCACGATGTCTGTTGCTTGAAAACTAAGCGTCTGCATGTCCTTGATAGACCGGTAGTTTTTTACGCTAAATTCAACTATCATTTATTATATTTTTTTTGCAAAATACGAAAAAATCGCGAGTGTTACCATAGAATGATTTTGCAAACCGTTACACTCGCGATACACAGGCGAGGAACGATTTACAAAATCGTTTTACATTTACGAATTTTTCGTAATATAATCCTTCACCAAATCCTCCAAAACATCGAGTGGAAGCGCACCATTTGTCAAGACTACTTCGTGAAATTCGCGGATATCAAATTTATCGCCGAGTTGTTTTTGTGCCATACTGCGGAGTTCGAGTATTTTTATCATACCGATTTTGTACGCAGTGGCTTGTCCGGGCATGACGATGTGTCGCTCGACCATTTTTACGGCGTCGCCTTTGGAGTTTGGCGTATTGGTCATGTAGTAATCAATGCCTTTTTCGCGTGTCCATTTTTGGGCGTGAATGCCTGTATCGACCACAAGGCGACAAGCGCGCCAAAGCTCCATCGCCAAGCGACCAAAATCGGAGTAAGGGTCGCTGTAATAACCGAGTTCTTTGGGCAGGTATTCGGTGTATAATCCCCAACCTTCGACATAGGCAGTATAGCCGCTACCAAAGCGTCGAAACATGGGTAAACCCTTCATTTCCTGTGCGATAGAGAGCTGCATATGGTGTCCGGGAATGCCCTCGTGGTAGGCGAGTGCCTCCATTTGATATTTGGGCATATCTTCCATATTGTAGGTATTGGCGTAGTAAATTCCAGGGCGCGAACCATCTTCAGCAGGTGAGTTGTAAAAAGCTTTTCCGGCAGATTTTTCACGGTATTTTTCAACGGCTTTGACGACCATTTCTGCCTTTGGTTTTGTGATGAAAAGTTTGTCCAATTCGCCGCGCATATCGTTTATGATTTCGGTAGCTCTTTTCATGTAATCTGCCTTACCTTTATCGGTATTTGGGTAGTAAAATTGCTCGTCTTCGCGCATAAATACGAAAAATTCTTGCAGCGTGCCATCGAAGCCTACTTTGTCTTTTATCTTAGTCATTTCGTCGTGTATGCGCTTGACTTCTTCGAGTCCGATTTGGTGGATTTGGTCGGCGGTGAGGTCGGTGGTCGTGATACGGCTGAGGCGGTTAGAAAAGTAGGTTTCGCCATTTTTGAATTTCCAAACGCCGTCATCGGTGGTGGCTTTTTCCTCTAATTTGGAGAGGTAATTAATCAAACTTTTGTAGGCAGGTTTGACGCTATTTTCGAGGGCATTGGCGCAGTCGTTGATGAGTATTTTTTGCTTGTCGCCGTCAATGTCGAGTTTTTTGACCTTTTTTTCAAAGTCGGCATAAATCGCGTTATCGTCCTCCGTTTTTTCCAAAGGAAAGCCCGAAATAATATTTTTACAATCGTCCAATACACGTCCGAAAACAAATTTTGGTGGTATGACGCCTATCTCGGCGCGTTTGTCGAGTCCAGTTTTGAGTTGGTCAAACATAGTAGGGACACCATTTAATCGGGCAATGTACGCCTTGGCATCTTCCTCATTATCAATACCATGTATGCTAATCAAAAATGAAGGTACGTGCGAGTGCAAGCCAAACATCTGATTGACAGGATAGTCATTATATCGAAATTCGTAATCTGCAATTTCTTTTTCATATTCTTTTTTAAATAATCTATAACTCAATTTCGTTTGTTCGTCCAATGCGTTATAATCGACTTCTTCGTTCAGTCTTTTGAGTACATTTTTGTAAAATTCATGGATACGTTCGTTGTGGGCTTCGCTCATATCGTTCCATTTGTCGTTGTCTTCTTTTCTTCCCAAATATGATTTTTCCACCGGAAAAAATTCTAATGCTTCTTCGTAAATTTTATCAAAAAAATTGTTGGCAGTCTTCGGTGCAGCCTGTACTTTTTGACTGTCGGTAGGATTATTGGTGTTGACATCGCGGTTTTGGCACGCCATCAATGTACAAGCAAATGTGATGAGGATGATTTGATTTTTCATAATGTGTTCGTGTATTCGTTATCGGTCACAGCCCTAATTTTTCACTAATTTACAGTTTTTTCATTGAAAATACGATTTAATGATTTTTTTAAGTTCTATATTTCACTCCTATAGAGTGATAAATTGAAACGTTAAGGGATGAGAAGGTAATAGACGCTACATCTTCACGCCGTTATTTTTCCTTTACACGAGCCAAATTTGACGAGTGCCGAATGCTTTCGTAATAAGGAGAATTTGGTGAAGCATAACGGAAAAAGACATGTATTATGGTGTCGATCACTTATGTTTAACCACTTAAATGCTTTCTTACGCATAATTATTTTTTCAATAAAAAAAATCCGTCAATCATTTTAGAAAAATGCTTGACGGATTTTATGTTGTATTTTTTGGAGTTTTCGGTTTCATATTCTATAGTGTAAATAGTATGAACACTAAGTACCACTAAGTGAAAGAAATAAGAAAAAGAACAATTCAGACGGGTAGATTATTTTTTTCCTCTTCCCTTAGTTCAATCAAGATACGCTTCGAGTTTGCTTTTCATGCTTTCCCTCTCTAATTTCCTCTACAATCTTGTCATTGAAAGCATCGAGATCGCTCGGATTCCGAGATGTGACAAGTCCAGCATCTACGACGACTGCTTTATCTTCCCACTTTGCGCCTGCATTTATAAGGTCTGTTTTTATAGATTTGTAGCTGGTCATTTTACGCCCGGATACTACATCGGCTTCGATAAGTAATTGAGGGGCATGGCATATTGCAGCAACCGGTTTTCCCTGCTTAAAGAAGTCGCGTACTAAAGTAAGTGCCTCAGAATTGATTCGCAAGGTGTCAGGATTGATGACGCCACCGGGTAAAACTAAGGCATTATAATCATCTACGTTTGCCTGCGAAAGTGTTTTGTCTACCTCAATTTCTTTGCCCCAATTGCCTTCATTCCAACCTTTTATGGGTTCTAATTTATCAGATATGATATGTACAGTTGCTCCTTCCTTACGCAGTCTTTCAAGTGGGCTAAAGAGTTCTGACTGCTCAAATCCATCAGTAGCTAATATGGCTACTTTCTTATCATTCAATTTCATATTATATTTTTTTATTTTAATAAAACGTACATTATTTGTACATTTAAATAATAGGACAAAAATAGGCTTACAATTTTAACGTGGTTATTTTTTCGATATTTTTTCTTACAAAAAACGCACATAGCCTACGCTATAGCCCGTCCCGAATCCCGATTCGGAATAAGGATTTTTGTAGGGGAAAATAGCGGAAAAGAAACCGTCGAAAAGTAAGAATATTTTTGTCACTACTTATATTTAAAGATTTTATTTATTATTACGGTTCTACCGATATGTATGACAGATATAAAGTTTATTTTAACAGATACAATGTCAAACTTCACGAGTAGTAAGTGAAAGAAATTAGAAATCAGGTTTTAATATTCTAAACAAATCATCAGAGATTTACAATTTTATAAAAAATAAATATATAATGACTTTCTATCAAATGTTATGGATAAGTTTTCACCTGATTTCCTAATCAACCTAATTAGTAGTTGATATATTTCAAAAATTATCAATACTGGTCTTCAAGTCTTTCGACTTTATCTAACGCACCGGCAATATTATTTCTTTGGTAAGAAATAATTCTTCTAATGCTATGTGGGAGTTCAGTATTGCTAAGAAAATCGTCGTATTCTTTCACACAGACTTCTTCTCCTCTCTCTACCTCGTCGAGAATAACTTCTTCCTTATCAAATGAAATCATTACTCTAAAATTTATCCAAGCATTGTGAATATCGCCTTTGATGCTCGTTCCTTTATCGATTTCACCTTCCATCTCTCTAAGTATGTCTTTAATCTGGTGTCCGTATGTATTACGATTACTTGCCTTATTCTTGAAGAAAGAAACTAAAGTCGGGGAAGTTGCTTTTTCAGCTGCGTTCATATAGCCTCGCTCGGCATCATAGTTCTTTTTCAATAAATCGTTTAGTCCTTCTATAATTTTATTCTCTTTCATTCTAATGTATTAATTTTATGTGTTAAAAAAATATGTGATTTCAATCAGTTTTAATTGAGGGTTGGTTGAAATATTACATGGCTTTGTAATTTTATATATTAAAATATTTTTAAAATAGTCGTGGGACTATCTTTTTGAACTTTATTTAGTTCCTTGATAAATGCAGTGATAAGTGGTTAACTATTTATCTTTATTTTTTTGCTTTAAGGTTAAAAATAAACGATAACTTACTGATTATAAACCTGTAAAGTTTGGAGCAAGAAACTCACATCGAAAATTTTCCACTGGATTTGTCAAAGAATCCTTTATTTTAAAGTTATAAAGTGTAAGCAAATTCTTGTATTAAAAATTTATAGGATATAATAACAAATATTTTGACGTACTGTCAATATTGCTAAAAACACTTTACAGCGAAAAGCCGACACATAACCTTTAAATAAGATGAGTTAGCAACAATAAAATAATAAGTTAACGATTTCGACGAGATTATCTTATGCTTAATTTTTCTCTTGAAGGCAGGCGTTTATCTGGATAAATAACTGTTTTCAAGGGGGAAAATAAACGTGAAAGAAACCGTCCAAACCATGAACTTATTGTTTTTTATCGTTGCTTAATACTATACTAACATTCTAAAAACTCATATTGTTCATTTTTCTTTAATATTTTTTGTCATTGAAGTCGTAAAATATTAAAATTAAGTTTTCTTTAGCAATTCTGAGTAGAAAATATATGAGTGTGTAAAACATTAGGGGTAATTATATATAGAAGGTGCAGCGCACCGTCCCCGTTTGTAGCAAGAAAGCTCCTCCCAAACTCATAAGGTGCGTTAGCGTCGGCTCTGTTTACACGCACTAACGGGGTCGGTACTGACGTACCTTATGAACTTATGATACATTCAAACAAATTAAAGTTCCCCTAATATTTTACACACTCAAAATATATAGTCGATAAGAGGCTACTAAAAGGTGACTATACTTTACCTTTGTTCGATGAATTTATACTAAGTGAAAGAAAATAAATTCAGGTTTTGACTTGTTCTTTTTTCCTTTTTCTTCGTTATGAAAATCCTTGCGTAAGTAATGGGACAAAAATAGGCTTAAAATTTTGACGTGGTTATTTTTTCGATATTTTTGTCTCACTACT